>Ga0209960_1001430_pt1 | contig 31741 bp, 36 predicted proteins | sample ThiBiot_500_plan_2_FD_183947 | JGI IMG/M metagenome (GOLD analysis project Ga0209960, IMG submission 183947) | Wastewater bioreactor microbial communities from Cape Town, South Africa - Thiocy_expt_500_plan (SPAdes) | ecosystem: Engineered > Bioreactor > Thiocyanate-remediating >... | reverse complement strand
GCTATTTTCGTAGGACACGAGCAACGTTTGGAAGAATTCACTAAATTCGAACGAGAATTCGAAGAATGTATTTCGAAAACCGCTGTTCAGACGAAATTTCAACAGCATACAAATCGAGGCAAAGAGATTATCACTAGTCTTCGTGAGACAACCGCGACTATTGCGATTCAATCTCAAACATACAAAGATGAATCAGTTAAAAAACTCCAAGAACTCGACGAACGAAGTATTCGTCTCGATCGCGACTTAAAAGCGTTGACTGAAGTAGCAAAAGAAAAGATTCGACATGTCAGCGATGATGTCTATCGACGTGTTTCACAAACACTCAACGATGAAATCAAACGGTACGAGACGAAGAAGAAGAAAAAACCAATTGAACTTTTCGTTTTGTTTTAGTCTTTATTCGTTAATTGAAGATTTTGATCGTCCGTTTTCATCTGATGTCGAACAGATCCCACTTTACAAACGTGACCTCCATCGTTGGGTTGAAGATCGTCTCGGATCGAACCTTCAATCCCGTCTGAATTCCGCTCTACATTCATCTTTAGACACCGTTCATAGTGAAATCAAAGAACGTGTAAAGAAAAGTCTCGTCGATCCGAAACGTCGATCTGACATCGATTCAATATCTCCCCGATCAGATTTCTCCGTGACCTATGCTTTGGATTGTTCAAATCTTTGTTCAGATTTTCGTGAAGATATTCAATTTAAATTCTCATTAGGTTTGCCAACACTTTGGCAACGTTTTGTACAAACTCAAAACGATCGACTATTGGAGTCGAAATCCAACAATGAATTGCCATCGTCAACATCTTTAATCAGTACAACGAATGATCTACTAACAACAGCGAATCAAATTTCGCGTTTATCATCAGGATCAGGTCTCATTCTTCTCGGTGCAACAGCTGTTGTCTGGAAAAGTATCGGTTGGAGAGTAGTTGGCGTTGTTGCAGGTCTCTACGGTGGTTTGTATTTATATGAACGACTTTTGTGGACGAAAAAAGCACAAGAACGTGCGTTCAAACGTCAGTATGCGGATTATGCATCGGCGAAAATGAAAGCTGTGGTTAATATGACCTCGAGCAATGCGAGTACACAAGTTCAACAAGAATTGTCTATGTATTTTGCGCAATCGATGCGGTATGTCGATGCCGAACGAGATGATATCGAAGATAGTATGAAGCAAGCTCGAATTGAAATCGATCAATTTCTGAAATTTATTGATAAAGGAAAGAAATTAAAGAAACAAGGCGATCAATATGATCAAGATTTAAGCGATTTTTCCAAGAAATATCTTTCGGCAAATGAATAGTCTCTTTACCAAATCGAACATGAGTTTCACTTTTAACAAAAAAAAACAGACTACACCTATCCTCTTTCGATTCTTTATTCCCCATTTGTGTGTGTGTATTTCTTTCTATTTTTTTCAAGTGTATGTTTATGTTAAAGCCTTGTAGCATTTCAAGTCATTTTTTTGTCATTCATCGTTCTGTTCGTTTTCTTTTTTTTCATAAAACCTTGAGACTTGGTTCTCATTGACTGAATAACAGACATATGATAGGTTTTATTGTTATTGTTTTCTTTTTTTTTACGAGAACTCATGTTGATTTTATTCGAAAGAAAGAGAGAAAAAAATGAGTCAGTAATTTGAATTCGGAAGAAGAGAAAAAAAATCCCTTTTTAAGTTGTCACGCAACTGAAGAAAATTGCGATCGATTTCATGTTGCTTTACTTTTAGATTATTATCGAACAAGAAAAGAAATCAACGTCATGGATTTCGGCTCGAAATATGTTTATACCTACGCACATTCCGAAGAAGAATCGGTGTCTGAAGACGAAGACAATGATAATGAACGATTATTTGTGCCAATAGCTAGACGAGAGTAAAGCTGAAGAGGAAGTTTTTGAAACTGATTGTTTCTATTTTCGAGTTTTAGTGCGTCGGAAGATAAACAACTTGTCGTTGTCGCTGATGATGCGTCTGCACTCAGTCATAAACGAAAACGTTTACGTAAACCAGATACAAATATTATAAGTATTAAATTTAATCGATTACTTCAGCCAAGTAAAAAGAAAAAACACCCGTTTTTTGTCTCGAAACAATTCGATTGATAATTTAAGGTGAAATGCATGCAGGCGATGCTGTTTATTGTGAAGAATGCGGTGCTATTGCATCACATTTAAGTAAAATTCAAAAACAAGACGATGATCAATCACAGTGGCAATGCGAATTTTGCCCGAAATTAAACATAGTCGACATCGAACAGGCTGACTTGCCGAGACAAGAAGATGCAACATATTTAATAGCACCAGCACCGGTTGTACACGGTTCTGACATGTCTGGTATCGATGATTCTATGGTCTTCTTTCTAATTGATATCAGTGGTTCAATGTCATCGACGACATTAGTTCAAGGGATATTCAATCTGCCCAATGCATCGAGACAACAAGAACGAGCTGCCGAAGCATTCGGTGGTGCACATATGATTCGACAACGTCATCAAACTTATGTTACACGTTTACAAGGTGTACAGATGGCTGTTGATGCGAATTTAGATAAACTCATTAAGGATACGCCAACACGACGAGCAGCTTTGCTAACATTTAATCATGAATTAACTTATTATGGTAGAAATTTGGTTTTCGAGAGATTTGTTTATTTTGATTTGAGGGTTGGAGTTGTTTAGGTGATGGTACACGAGATGAACCTTTGGTTATTCGTGGAGATAAATTGAATAATGCTGATGATTTACTGCGTGAGGCTGAACGAGAAGCAGATAATGAATTGAAACCTGTTGTTCAAACGAAAGTTAAATTAACTGAACGTGTTTATGATCTTGAAGAAGGTGGACAAACAGCACTGGGTCCAGCTGTTGTCTTTGCGCTTAATATTGCATCGAGACGACAAGGTTCAAAAATAGTTATTTGTACCGATGGTAAAGTTGTTGTTTTTTGACAACAAAACAAAAATTTTGTTTTTATTCTTGTTCAGGTTTAGCTAATCGAGGTTTGGGCAACTTGGAAACAGCGCAAGATGACAAAGCTGAAGAAGCTGTTAAGTTACAAGCTCTTGCAGACGGAAATCATTTCTACGCTGAATGTAAGATTTCAATTGATTGTTGATTTATTTTGTTGATCTCTGAATATTTAGTAACTGAAAATGCTCGAGCAAAAGGTGTTAGTATATCGGTGATTACAATCAAAGGTAATTTTTGTATTGATTACCATTGTTTTATTCTCTCGCTTGGCTAGGTACTTCATGTTTACTTCCCGTGATTGGTCAAATGGTAAAAAATCTCGACAATTATTCTAACTGAATAACTTCGTTTTTTGTGTTTTTTCTTTAAATTCAGGCTGATGGTACAGGTGGTAATGTAACAATCGTTGATTTGTTGAATATGCGCGATGAATTCGCATCGATACTTGATCAACAAGTCATTGCAACTAATGTCGAAGCGACATTAATCGTTCATCGAGGTTTATATATCCGTAATCTCGATAATCCAGAAGAAAAACTCGAAAAAATCAAACGTGATGTTGGTAATGCAACGAAACAGACAGAAATTACGTTCGAATATGGTGTTCGAAATAAAGAAGGCTAGTTTAGAAGAAAAAAACATAAGTAACAAACATCTGCTTTGATTTAGAAACGAAAGAGAAATATAATATCGACTTGGATCAATTACAGCAATTACCATTTCAAGTACAAGTGACATATACGAGTGCTGATGGTAGTAAAGCAATGCGAGTTTTAACTCAATTGAAAGAGAAAACCGATAATCGAGAAGTTGCAGAAGTCAATGCAGTTCGTAGTGTGATTGCAGAAAATCATATTCGAAGTACGGCGAATGATATGATGGTAGCTGTGTCTGATGAAGACGATGATTATTACACTGCGTCATCACGACTGACGCGTACGCGATACGCAACACCTGTCGTACAGAAACAACGTTTAGCTTATATGGATAATTTGAATACAAAAGTACGTTCACGAGATCAAACAGATCAATTCAATGAAAGGTTTGCAAAGAAAATTATCGATTTATTATTGAATTTTATCTGTTTTTTTTTATAGACGTTGGAATAAAGCTAGTAATGAGTTACAAACGCATGTTGTTTCATCTCGAGCTCGTAAAGCTATTACACCAAGATCTGTAGTGCCAAGTGTACTTCCACCACCTCCTCCTTCATCATCTACCGAAGAAAAAAGCTCCGGTGGTTCAGTTTTTAATAAAGTAGCACGATTTTTCACTGGTAGTACAAAAGAAACTTCGGCAGAACCGAAAACTGTGGCGTTTTCAACAACAACAGCTGAGAACGCAAAACGAAGCTACGGATTTGCGACATCAAATTTAAGTCTATTCTCCGATCAACATTCGGAAAATCTCTATCGATATAAAAATATTTCATCGGATTACATGCGTGAAGAAAGTCCACCACGTCAAGATGACAATACTGAGCGACGACCGCCATCAGCAAGACGACAGAATGTTGAGAATAATAATGAAACATTAGCCTCTGTAACCTATCCTACTCGTGCTGCAGTACGAGAAGCGAGACGAGCTGAAAAACCTAGAGCTCTACCAGATACGACTGGTCATTTCGAACCGAAAATTGAGAGTAAACCTGCTGATAGATCTGAAAACGCTGAACAAGATGAATCAAAACCGAGTGCTGATAACGATCATTCCGAAAGTGAAAGATTATGAACAAACTGAATTCAATTTTTACAAAATATATAATTATTCGAAAAGTTTTCTTTTTCTTATTGTGATATTTTGTTTTTCAATATTTTTTAATTTAGAAATAAAGCACATTTTGTTTTCGTAGATTTTCAATGAATAAATAATAAATTCTAACGATGATTATTCTAGATCGATTTTATTAGCTCAGGAAAAGAACGCAATGGCTCATTTGACTTCAATCAATTCAAGTACGTGATAGACAACAAAGATTTTCTTCCAAACTTCAATCATTAAACATGTAGAACTAATCGAAAAATAATGACAGCTAGCCAAGTCGACTCTAATAGACATATGATAGCTATATAAAATCGATCCTTTTTGTCAATGTCTATGAAAGAAGATTATGTAAACATTTCTTTCATCGTAATCGTTAACATCTGTATACCTATAATATGAATGAGAGAGAGAAACGGGATTCTATTTTTAGTTAACGATGATGTTCAATTGTTAATTAATGATTTGCTCGAGCAAATTCACGTGATGAATTCATTGTGTGATCAGATTTCGATTAAAATCGAACCACGACATCATAATCTAACGAAAAAAGTTCGCAATCGATCGACAACATCATCATTAAGCAAACGAAAACGTCGAATCTTTTCGAGTTCAGAAGATGACAGTTCATCTTCATCGGACGAATCATTTGCGTCTGAAGATCATAAGTCTAAACTCGTCAATGAAGATTCCGAAGATGACGATGAACAAAAAGCTTTGAATAATCGTCATGGACCACGTACTCGACATGAACTTGCCATTGATGAACTTCCACCGATTGAAAATCTAACGATTACACTCAGCGAAGAAACACCAATTGAACTCATCGGACATATTCGTCATATTGTCGATGAAAAATTAGTCATTATCGAATCGTTACTTCATTCACCACCGTTGAATGACGATAGTGTTTTGTTCAATTGTGATCGTCGTTCAATTGGCTTAATATTTGAAACATTTGGTCCTGTGGAAAAGCCGTACTATTCAATTCGTTATAATGATATTAATAATATTAATCAACGTCAAATTGAATTAAATCAAGAAGTTTTCTATGCACCCAAAGAAACAACATATACGAAATATGTCTTTGTACAAGAATTAAAAGCGTTAAAAGGATCGGATGCATCATGGGAAGATGATAATGAACCGCCAAAATTTGCGATTGATTATAGTGATGATGAACAAGAACGTGCTGCTAAAGCCGTATTAAGAGGAAAAAGAAATCTAGATGAAAGTTCCTCTCAACCAATGATGGATACAGCAAATAATGATATTAATAAGTAAACAAAAAACGCTAAATGATAAACGAATAGAGAACTTAATCGAATTAGAAAATCCTTTTTGTTTAGTGCCACTTCGAATTATTCGAATATGGAACGCGGCCGAGGTCGCGGTCGTCATCGAGGTTTTCGTCGTGGTGGTGCTAATGTCGACAATCAAACTCGACTTCCACCCTCAATACCAAATTGGTTTCAAAATACATCAAATTTGTCGCCATTTCAGTATCCAACAACAACAATAATGGCACAACAACAATCGCCTTGGCAAAGCAATCAGAACTATTCGTCATTTGTAGGTGGTCCGCATTTTTCTAATAATGATACTAATAGACAACAGCAACAACAACAACAACAACCGTTTCAAAACAATACATCTACTCATAGTGCTTTTCCTTGGATGTAAAATGTTTGCATCCGTCTTGTTTTTTTTTTTTTGTTTTCTTTCGTTGTTATCAATAAAAAAATTGTGATCATTTTGTTGAAATTCTAGTTTTAATTAGCATATTGAAATCATTCCTATCATGTATGAGTGCATATGATTTGTTTAACATAGAAATTCTGGTAAAATGAATATGAATCAATATAATAGTATTATTCTAACAAGTGTAAAAAGAAATCATTCTGACATATAGTAAATGGATTTTAACAGAAGGTCAAAAAGAGGAAAAATATATTGCTAGTGTTATTGACATTGACGAAGACTAGACTCAATTAAATAAAATAATATGCTTTTGTAATGCTTCGTCATATATTTTCCTGTAGTTAAAATAAGAAAAACATATATATATATAGATATATATCTATATTTATTTATCAAAAAGAAGACTTTTCTCATGCGTGCGTACGTATGTATTCTCATATTGATTTGTCAGCATGACGTCTCGACACTCCAAAAAAATCCAATTACTACAACGATTGTCTTTTTTATTAACCAATTATTCATGTGTATGCATTTTCAGGCCTATTAATCACTGAATGATCATTGTCGATGAATGCCGATGAAAAACCGAATTAAGTAGGTCGATATTCACTCATCATTCTTTTTTTTTATATTCTTGTTAAATAAAGACAATGAGATGACAATAGAGAATCTATTCAGCATTTACACACGATTTTATTTATTATTTGTTTATGAAGAAAACAGATAGGAGTAGTAGTAGTAGTCGTTGGGGTTAAAAGAAAAAAGATACCATCTGTATATTTGACTATGTGTTAGAAACAGATATGCTTTTCATAGATATACACTGTGTTATCATGTGAATCTCTCAGCATACACTGCATCAAGCAAAAAAAAAGGATGCATTAGAAGATCCATTACGAAGGGAAACACAAACATATGTACAGATTTAGAACAGTTCTCTGTCTGTATGTCAGTTTTTTTTATCTGTCACCAAGCAGACAATGAAAACACATATGTGTGTGTGTGTGTACATCAATCAGAAAATCTTCTACGAGCTCTCTATAGTTGAATACAAATATAAACTTGTTTTTATTTATCTTGTACTTGATAATATTTCTCTCGATTCGAAACGTGCATTGTATAGATGAGAAAAACATTTTTCTTCATTTTTTTTATTCCATGAGAACAAAAGTAATGCGCGAGAAAGACAAACGGGAAATAGAATGCGTTGAACGTCATTGATGTGTGTCGAGCATTATTAACATGATAGTGAATGAACAATCGTTTATCAACCATATGAGCTGTCATTCTCGTTTCATTGTGTCGTTACTTTTCTCCATTGTATTCCGAGTATTCACAATAGTATTCGCATCGTTCTCTTCGTAAAAACAATGATGAGTAGTCACCACCATCACCATCATCATTATCATTATTGTGTATGAGTTACGCTAACATTGCATGCATTTGTCTTTGATCGTCAAAGAGAGAAGGAGAGAAATAGTCGGAGGAGGGAGAAGACAGACCCTAAAGACTGGTATTGTTATTAATGCTGTTCAAAATGAGAAGAAACGGCAGTGAATGCGACAAAAAACGACGTTTCTACTATCGTCACCGTCGTCGAAGAACAAGAGCAGAAGTAAAGGACTATCGTCGGTTCCGACCGAAGCATTCGTACGCTCATAATACAGAAGAAAAAAAAACGTAAAGAAAAGCAAAAGAAAAAAAAACCAGAAGAACAAAAAGAAGAAAAAGGAAAAGAAATAGAAGGAAAAGACGAAGACGAAGAAGAAGAAAAGAAAGAAGGAACAGCCGAAGAAAACAAAGAATAGTAGTGGTGGAAGAAGAAGAAGATGCTGCTTGCTTGTTCGCTTGGTTGAGACGAAGCTCCTTGTCGAGGCGAACATGAAATCTACATTTATGTTATATGTGTAGAAGTGTGTCGACTCAACTCGTCTTCGAAAGGAAGCGAACATGCGTCCGAGATGAAGAATTCCGGTGAGAATTAGAACATACGCGTAAGAAGTGCGAAAAATTCAGCCTTCGTCTTTCTTCTCCCTCTTCTCTTGTCAAAAGACAGGCGCACTTCTAACTATACACTTGTCAAGAAATTTAGGTAATAGTTATAGTGAGATTGTATAACAAATGAAAATAGATAGCTACTGTTGTGTGTGTGTGTGTGTTTGTTTGCATTTTATTTAAATGTATACGTGCAAAAAAATCTCAAACGATACTTTTCTTCTTCTTCTTCTTCTTCTTTGCGTATTCATTCGCGTCAATTTTATTCAAAGCATGTAACAGAGAAAGAAGGAAGCAAGAAAAAAAAAGAAAGGATAAAAATATAGTTTAATTAGTTAGTTAGTAAAAATTCAAGCGAAGAAAACTAGTGATGAGTTTGAAATAACTGAAAAGATGACGACGACGACGAAGAAGAAAAGGCTAATCTCAATATATTCTAAGTTGAAGATTGTATAAATAAAATATCGAAGATTAACAAACGATATCGATCAATTTATGTGGTAAGTTTAATCGGAAAAATATACATAGAAAAAGAAAATAATGTATTTACAGACAAACAAACAAATAAATAAGGAAACTAAGATATTATAGTTCATGATTATTTAATACATCTTTTAGTTATTCACATTTCTAATCACGATCTTAGATTTCATTAGATCATTCTTTTTTCTTTCTTTCTTTCTTTTGTGTTTTTGACTATGTTTGTTTATCTTTGGTGTTTCTTTTTTTTTCATATACGAATATTTGTTTAGTTAGTTAGATTCATTTGATCTTCAAAGTTATTTTGTTGATTATTTTCTATGTATTAGCAAACATTCTTTTATATTATATATGTATTTTCATTGTTATACATTTAACAGATGGTCAGTAATTATCTCTGGACTTGTCTCTTCAATCCGTCAAAAGCGATTGACATAATAAGAATATTCTTCTGTACATACATATCCATCTCATAATCTTGTCAATAGAAGACAATCGAATAAAAAAAACAGACAGAAAAAGAAAACAAAAAGCTAAGAATAAGATAGAATAACATAAGAAGACAACGATGACGGAGACAACGACGAAGAAGAAGAAGCAAAGAAAAAAAAAGAAAACATGTGCTATCTGTGTAACATAATGAGTACTATTATTAGTTGACAATCTAGACCAACAACGGAACATGATTATCGAGCAGAGATAGAAAACCAGGAAATGCAAATTCGTATATTCATTACTCGGACGCATGAGTATATAGAATTGAGACCCGTACGATTTACTATCACCGTACACGATTCAACGCGCACATTCAGATCGAAGAACCAAGTGAATGTCAAAAAACAAATGATCAATTATCGGGCAAGCTTGTGAATACAAGTCTACTTGCATGCGCCCGGCGTTGCGCAGGAAAAAAAAGGAGAAAGGGAAAGAGAAGACGACGAAAAACGAGGAGAAGAATCAGCAGCAATAGCAACAGCAGTAGTAGTAGAAGAAGAAGACGAGAAAGAGAAGAAGGAGAAGAAGAAGAAAAAGAGGCAAAAGAAGAAAGACAGAACTGATTTAGTCTTTGAGACGATGGCGACGTTGAGTAGTCCTGTGCTGTAGTTTAGATGGAACACCCTATAATACAAGCAAGAAAAAAAAACTGACGTGAACAGGAGAGAAGAAGAAGAAGAAGAAAGACGATAAGACAAAGCTTGCCAGTAATCAAATGAGATTTAAATCTTATTAAGTTAAAATTACATCATCGAATAAATAATTTTTCTTAGTAAAAAGAAATGATTTTCTTCCTCGATTAGGTAGCGTCTTTTCTTTTTTTTTCTATTATTTTCTCGGAGTTTTATTAGCAAACGAAGAAGAAAATAGAAAAAAAACTAGATACATAGATTTTCATACATCTCATTTATTCTGCTTGACTTTGTTTTTTTCGTCAATAAACTAATATATACAGAATACATAGCAAAACAAAAAAAAAGAAATCATATATAACATACAATTGAATTATCTATTCGTCATTTTTTGTTATGGGTCGTTTTTTTTTCTTCTCTTTTTTAGCTTGAAAATATTATTATTGTGATCTTAATCATGAGACAGAAAAAATCCGAAGACGAACAACATTATCATTCACGCGATGACTATGATCATATATCAACATCATCGTCATCTTCATACATTCAACTTCGAAATAATAACAATAATAATAATAATAATCATCATCAAAACTATCTTCCTTTCAAATCAAAACATTCATTATTACATTTCACACATATTCGTTTATATCTAATCATATTTCTATTCGTATTTCTTTTCTTATTACTTAGTTTTTTTATTTTCTTTCCGTTACATAATTCTTCGAATTTGTCATCTCGTTTGAAAAGACAAATCTCCTCTGTAAATAATACCGTCTATAGAAATGATAAACAACATTATACAGCCATGTTACGTCGAATATTATCACTTCGAACAAGTTCATCGGTTCTAGCTGATTGTAGTATAAACATGGCATCCGATGGCATTTATCGTTTACCATTGAAAAATACCTTATCATCAGAAATAATTCAATTAGTCGAAAAAACTTTTCAGACAGATTTATCAGCTTTAAAACGTACGGCTAATAATATTCGTCAAAAACTCAATCAATCATCGATCTATGTCGGCGATTTTGGTCTCGAAAAATTTCGTGATGATTTCGGTGTATCTCTACGTTTACTCTTGGCTAGTCATTTGCCTATTAAAGAAATTGTTTTAATGTTAGTTAAACCATTATCAAATGAGAATAACGGTGGATCATATATTTATTATGATACAATCAAATATTTTCGTACGAACAATCAATTTAATTCGTCATCGACTATCGATTATGATTCAGTTCATGATATTAAATTAAAACAAAATGGTAATGTTATTCTACAAACATTTACGCCTATGAATGCACGTGAAACATTAAAACAAATGACAAATAATAATTATTCATTGATTAATGACGGATGGTGGATTGGACCTGTACTTTGCGAGAAAAATAAAAACGAAACCTTTCTTATGACACATATATTTCCATTGACAGATAGGTAAAATCATTAAGATATTGAATATTGATTTTTCTTTTCATTTCGAATTTGTTTTTCAGTTATTTTCTTGTGTCTTATTTTAATATTTCTATTGTCGATATAAATCAATGTGCAAAATTTGACACACCATTCGGTGAAACGCATAAATGTCCAGTCGGAACCAAAGTATGTCAACTGAGTGTGTTATTTGACATTGAATGCATTAATATGAAATCTGTTTTTAGTGTATTTTTCGATCTGGACAAGGTTTTACATTGGGTGCCTATGAATGTCGTTGTTCGAATGCAGTGGAAAATCTGAATTATTCATTGATTGGACATGATTTAGAATGGAATGAGAATGTCGATGATAATAATCCATCGAATTCACATCGAAATCTTTGCATATGTAATCCGGATTTATGTCGAACAAAAACGAATAGATTTCTACGAACAATCATTGTTGTCATTCAATCGATATTCATTGTTTTTGTTGCTATACTTGCTGCTATTGTATTTCAACGACGAAAAACGAAAATTATCAAACATTCAATGTGGATTTTACTTGAACTTGTACTTCTCGGTGCTGCTCTCCTTTATGCATCAGTAAGAAATTCTCTCGTGTATTAAAAATACATTTCTATTATGAGAATATATGTTTTAGGTTATCGTGGATAGTTTTGGTCCACATGGAATTGTTTGCTTAATAATGCCGTGGTTACGTGAGCTCGGTTTTATTATTGTATATGGAACATTGATCTTACGCATATACAAGTAGATTTAATAATAATACTTTGATTGAACAGATGTATATTAATTATTTTCTTTCTTTTGAAGAATGTTAGCCGAGTTTCAATCACGAAAAGCTCATTGTGTTCAAGTGAAAGAAAAAGATATGTTACGCATATTATTTTTTCTAATTATTTCTATAACGGGCTATTTACTTGGCTGGACATTAGTGAATATTGATCATGCAAATGAAGATATATCATTGGCAAAATATCTCTTAGGCAATGGACATGTTCTTAATGAGAATATTTTCTTTCGAACATGTCGACCACGATCATGGGATTATCTTGTTCAATTTGGTAATTACGAATCTTTTTTTTTCGGCAAAAAATACAAAAAATTTCGTTTGTCTTTTAGCTGAATTTATTTTTCTTTGTGTTGGAGTTCGTTTTATTTACAGTACACGTACAGCTCCATGTGAATATCACGAAAGAAAACTAATTACCGTTGTCATTGTATGTGAAATGATCTTTTCCACATTACTTCACGTTATCAAGTAAGAAATAGCTTCTCTTTTCTAACTTATATCTATATTACAAAATAAAACATGTGTTTTGTCTACAGAGATATCCTATGGTCAACAGTCAGTCCAGATGCACTTTTTCTTCTCTCCGTTTTACGCTGTCATTTTACAGTAACAATTATGATTATACTTATATTTTGTACAAAAGTAAATTCTCGTGTTTTTTTTCCTCACACAAAAACAGTGGAAAGATTATTTTAGTTATGTTATATATTTCGATTGATGAATGAAGAATATACTGGACGTGATCGTTTTCGTTCAGTACCGGACGGTGTTGAGCCAGCTGATTTAGTAGCTAAATTACATTCGAATGGCGATGTTGACTTCGGTGAATTGAATTTACGAGACATGGATCCCGAAGAAATTCGAGTAAGTCGATTTTGATAAAAGAAAATCACCGATAGATTTATTTCTTCGTCATTTTCAGGCGGAATTGAAACGTTTGTATACGTCATTACATGTCTTAAAAACAAAAACAATGAGAAAAGACAATCCACATTTAACTAAACGACATGGTCAACGACGAAAACATCGTCGATTTTCCATGCAAGCATTTCAACGTCACGGTGGTGCACATTCAGCAGCGAGTCCTGTGGGCGGACCGATCAGTGGCATATTCAGTAGTGGAGACAAACATGATCATGATCCGACAAAAACGCCCGAAGATAGTACGGGCAGTCATACGGAACATGCACATCTCGCTGGACTTAGTGTACATCGTGGAAGTCTCGAAGAAAGTGATGATGCACATGGTAGAACTCTATCAGATCTCACAAATGCAATGGCATCGTCAGCTATTAGTCAACGAGTTACATTTAAATAGGCTTCTTTTTTTCTCGCTTTTCGTTTTCTTTTTTTTTTAAATTAACTGTTCGTTCGTTCGTTCGTTCGTTTGCACTCTCTGATCACACGGTGACAAATTCCACTGTTTGAACAATTGTGCATGACGCGTCCGATAATATTATCTGTCTCGTTTGTTTTCATTTCTCTCTTTCTCTCATTCTTTTTTTCTTTTCTTTTTTGCCTTGATTTTATTTCTCGAAAAAAAGTTATTATACGTCTGTATTTTGAAAGACATAACAAATCAGCAGAAACTCATAATTTAAATATTAATAATAATAATAATAATAAAAGTCAAGATCAAAGTTTGTATTATTCATTTTTCGAGATACTTCAATTAATAATAAACAACCGATGCCATGACAGAATCAGCTTGAATCAAGAAAAAAATTAAGTGAAGATTATATTTCATCTTGATTTTTTTCTCTTTCTTTCCGTCTGTTCTCGTTTTATTGAATGTATCCCGGGAATTTAATATACCTAGGCTCTTATGTCGTGTTACTTTAATTGTTCGTTTCTTTGTTCGTCTTTAAAATGAGTTTATTGGACATAATGAAAAAAAAGAACGGTGATGATGAATGCCTGACTTTATTTCATTATTATATATACGTATATAAGTAAAACTCTACAATCAAGGAGAATAAAGACTTCTTCTCTTCTCTTCTTTGACTATTTTCAAAATGACAGTACAACAACAGTAGTAGTAGTAATAGTAGTAGTAGTAGTAATACTCTTTAAAAAGAATAAAAATGTAAGAGAATGAGAACAAGTCTCGTCGCCAGGAACAAAAGAAAAGGTGAGAAAAACGAGAGAAGAAGAAGAAAAAAGAGAAAGGGATGTGTTGCTGGTTGACTTGTGTGTTGCATTCTTTAAGCAAAGAGAAAAAGACGAGAATCAACAGAAATGTATGTCGACAACAGCACGCTTTCAAATATTTGACTACTACCATCCTCGTTATACCGATCACTCCTTTGTTCATCGTGTCTAGCTTCACTCTTCACATATTATATTTTTTTTTCATTCTTTTATTGATATAAAAAAAAAACCTCTTACATTCTTATATGTACTGATTTTAAATGAGAATATATAAACAGAACATCGTACAAAGTAAAATATGAACGATCGACAACGTTCTTGTCATCACCAACAGCAGCAATTGCAACATACAAGACAAATATTTGATAAAAAATGTCGAACTCTGAATAATGACCTTAGGAAAACAAATGATACGATCGAATCGCTAACGTAAGCATCAATTTGAGTGAATTTAATTTGCATAAATTTATTTTATTACTTTAGAAATGAATCTGATCTAGCAAATTCTCTTCACATTCCTAATGAACAACCGGTTTGTCTGAATCAATTTCAAATAAATAGGAAAAAAAACTCAATTTTCTTTTAAAGTACCATCGTCATACATCTCAACGGTCCACCAATATGAAATCGAATTGGAATTTGCTTGTACGTAGATTTGAAATTTAGTTTTTTTTTATGAAAAAACGATTTCATTTTCACGTTTTAGGCTAAAGATCGTGAAATAGCTAAATTGAAAGCTTTAATTTTTCAAAAAGATAATGAAGTTATTGCGCTGACAACAGCAAATAAAAACGCAATTCTTCAAGTTGAATACGATTGTTTTTTTAATTAAAAATTCCATTGCTTTTATTTTCAAGATGGAAGAACGTATGGAACGCGAGAGAAAAGTTTGGAATGATCATAGAGAACTTTTACTAGCCGGTGAACGAGCCAAATTTGAAGAGGAAAAAACTCGTTTACTCAAAGATCTTCAAGATCAATACAAACTTGAACAAGAACGTTCACAACGTTTAGAACAAAAACTCTACGATGCACAAATGGTTCGTTTTTCTCGCTCATATGATTTGTTGATATTTTTTTTGTGTATTCTCTAGCAATCTAGTGAAGCTCAATTGATGTTGAAAGAAAGTGCTCGTGAACGTATTAATGCAGTCTATAGTGCTAAAGAACAGTGTCGAAAAGAATTTCAAGATGAAATTACTCGACTACGTAATCAATTTCAATTGGTAAGTTCACAAAAAAAAAAGAATGAATTGTCGCTTTTTTCTTATACTCATCGATCGATGAACGTAATCATAACCTTGATTGAATATTTTTATCCAAATTACGAAAAGTCTCTCCTAATGTTCATTGATGATATCTAATAAACATGAATTTGATTCTGTCAATATTGCGAGGCATATAGAGGTATTCAGTTTTATATAAAAAAGTAATTAGATTTCTCTTCTCGATGAAGCTCTACAAACGAAAATTCCAATCGGTAAATTTTCGAGTGAATTATCAATTTGATTGCTTCTCTAGGACAACGATGCCGAATACATTCGATTGCAGGAACGCATTCAACAATTCGAAGATGAAATCGATCGTTTAGCAAATGAAAACACAGATTTTAATGTTCGTCAACAAGAACTATTCGCTACATTGGAAAGTTCTGAGAAAACATCATTGCGTTTAATCTGTGATTGTATTAAAAAGTTACTCATGGCAATCGATAGTCCATCGCATGTTTACTCGACAATTCCGTAAGAATCTTTCGTTGATAAATATGCAGAATATGATTCTGTCGTTTTATTCAGACAAAGTACATCATTTACATATGATCGAGAATCGATTGTTGAACGTTTACCAACTCGAAGTGCACTTGTATGTTCACATGAATGAGACAGTCATCTATTTGATACGATATTGAGTCTTTTGTCTTTAGAAAACACTTCAAGATACTGTCGAAGATATTCGAAATTATATTACCGAACAAAAAGTGCAAATTGAAGCGAAAACAAAATTTTTAACTAAAACAAAAGTTTTGACAGATCGAGTAAAGAAATTTCGAATTTAAATCAAAACGAAATTGTTTATCATAGACTGCCGATTATTCGAATCAAATAATCGATGAAAATCCAATCGGCAAAATTCGATCGAATTCGCTTTTTAAACATCAACAAAAAGAAAACGATTTCTATTTTCGTGATATTGATCGTTTAGCCCAAACGCATAACCCCTTTCAATTATCATCCGAACAGTCCGATACAATCGATAATCTCGTGCAGAAACTCGAAGATCATATTGCATCGGAACTTGATCGGTTTGTTAAAATTAAAAAAAAAGAAAAAAAAACTAAATATTTGATTTAGTTTAACCAAACAACGTTTAACATTAAATGGATCGAATTCATCCGATGAACGGATGAATGACGTTCATTTTGAAATACCGAAAAAAGTTAAATTCGAACCCATGTTATCAGATACCGGTAATGAAGTCAATCAGGACGTGCTCATTCGACATTTACAAGATCGAATTAGCGATTTACAAGATGATAACATGCGTTTACGTGACAATCAACAGCCGAAATCATTTTCACATGATGTATTTAACATTGAGTTCGACAGAGAAAAGAAACTGAGACATTTATTTTAGAATGATAATCATCATTTATTCTCATCGCTGCGTCGTTCACCAACCTACTCGACAACGCAATAAAATCGCAAACAATTGTGTTTCTTTTTTTCGACAAAAATCTTCTGCTGTGTGTAATTTCTTTTTTTTTCTTCTCTTTCCGAGTAGCAAAATAGTCAATGCACTTATCATATGAGTGATTGATTCATTAAAATAAAATAGATCTATGTTTCCTACGACTCAAATGAATTTAATAAGAGAAATGTTTCCCTGTTCTCTTTTTTTGTCTTATTTGTACAATTAGAATAATTGAAATGAAATTTAATAGTATTAAAATGAATCATCGTCTATACGTAATTCCATTTTTTTTAACTTTCATTGCCAATGTCAAATAAACAAACAGAAAAAAAATGAAACGTAAAATTTGGAAACATGTTTTGTTCGTATTGATGTTAATTTCTATTTATTATTTAATTTTTCCAATAAAATTCAATAAAATCCTCGAACAAACACATGAAAATCGATCGATTCGAGGTGCTATTGTAACATTAACACGAGGAGATTCTCTCCGTTTATTAAATATGTTACATTCAATCGAATATTTTTATCCAAAAGCTATCGGCAAATATCCTGTGATTATTTTCTACGATCCACACGGTGTTGATATGAGAAATTTCAATCAAGATCATATTAAATCTTGTGTTAAATTAAAACTCATATTTCAATCGATTGTTTTATTTAATTTAATTCAAAATCCAAGTGAAACAATCAATAAAATCAATGCCGAACCCAAATCGTACAATCAACGAACAATTGGCTATCGACTCATGTGTTTATTTTGGTCACATACTGTCTTTCATCATGAAATTATCTACAAAACTTATGATTATATCATGCGATTAGATGATGATAGTTATTTATTAGAGACAATTACTGATGATTTATTTGAATATATCGATCGAAATCATCTCGATTATGTCTATCGAGCTATGTCATGGGATATTCCATTATCTGGTCCAGAGTTTTTACTTCCGAGATATTTAGAAATTTATCAAAATACTTGTCGAACTTTGTGCTTGCCATTTCATTCACATATGTCGATCTATAATAATTTCTTTCTCACACGTGTCGCATTTTGGCATAAAAAATCGATTGAAACTTTTCTCGATGAACTCCTATCGAACGATACCATTCTCATTTATTCATTAGGCGATGGGAATATTCATGCCGTAGCTTTGACAATTGCATCCGACACCGAACATACAGCTCTACTCGATTTTGCCTATGCACATAATATTCATCTCTACGGTAAACGAAATCGAAATTTTAATCTTCAACATAATTATCAAAATTGGTTCGAAATATTGAGAGAAAATAGTGAGAAATTATGTACGCAGTTAATCATCGTTGAACCGTATCAGAAACAATTAAAATATATTTCACTTCGTTCTTAAAACAATCGACGATATGATACCGTACGTCTCGATGTTGTTTTTTCTGTGTCCTATCATGTTGTAAACTAATTTTTTCTCTTCTCACTTTCATGGTTTGATTCGAATGTTATTTTTTAATTTGAAAAAAGAAAACTCAAACGCAAATTGTGTTTCTTTTTCCTGGTATTGCTTTTGTTAAATATTCATCAAATATGTACTTGATTAGTTTTCTATGTGTATACAATTTGCCGTTTCTTCTTTCTTTGACGACTATGTATAGAATAAATATCTATATATTTATTATCATCATCTGTATTCAATGATGATGAGCACCACAAGTGCACATTTTAGTTAAAACAACAACCAAACAAAAAAAAAGCGACATACAGAGAGTAAAAGAGATATCAAAAGCGGCCCGCTTACTGTTTGATCACTTTTCTGTCATCGTCATTTTCGTCTCTCAACCAAGAGTGTCAACAATCGATTCTTTATTTCCATTGGATAAGAAATCTTTTTGAGATACATTTATATATACAAATATGTCGATATTTGATTTTCAGCAGATTGTAATTACTTTGATTTGTATATAAATAAATGTTTTTCGACGAAAAACAAAACTTGTCTTTTGTTTTTTCTTCTCTCAAAGACAATCAAATAACTATACATTTCATTTATTCTCTAAAGGTGTCATAAATAGAGATGCGCTTGTATATTCATGGCGGTACGAATACTTTTATTCTTTTTATCTGCACTCTTCTCGATGTTGTCCTTTAATAGTCGTTTATTTATGTACGAGATTTACACGGCACTACATATATGTGTATGTTTATCTTAGAAAGAACAACGACGGAGACTGTGATCTTCAGCATTTTATATTTATATATATATATATTGTGTGTGTATGTAATTAGAAAATGAGTTTTGAATGTGTGTATCTCTCTATTGTTCTATAAATGTATATATTTGCTTATTCGTGAACAATAATAAGTATCGAAGATGTGAAACAGTTTATGTTAAATACTTGTTGATTAATTCTAAATATCTGATTAGTAACGTAGACATGAATGTTGTTCTTTATGTTCGTGTCTTGATTTGATTTTCTATGGTTTCCTTATTACATTTGATATAATATGGCAAGAAGAGAAAAAAGAAAACTTTAAGAAATTGAAATTGATTTACTTTTCTCTCTCTCTCTGTGATTTGTATGAACTAGTTAAGAAAACAAACGACGGAAGTCGCATAGAAAAAGTTAATTTTTTTTTCAACTACAAAAAAACTCTCGCTATGTATATCTTAATCTAGACACGAAATAAATACTTTAGATAAACAAACTATTCGTCGATTGTTTGTCTTGCTTGAGGCAGTTGCTAGAAGATGTACCGCATATTCAATGTATATACAAACACAGAGAAGTTCAGACACATTTCAATGTCGTGTAACAATAGTTCAATGTAGTAGCCAAGTGATGTGTTTGATGTTCACATGTATTTATATATATTGTTTTCTCAAGAATTTATTGTCGAATAACACTAATCTATGTGAATCGAAAGGCCTGCGGAAAAGAAAACGGTGAATTACTCTACCAAGCACGCGTCTGTCTCATCATGAATATTTAATAATAATCAGAGAGAAAAAAAACACACAACGAAAAATGATTATATTTTCTTTTTATTTATTTCAAACTGATTCTCTCTCTCTCTCTGATGAGAATTATCTTGATAGAGCAATAAAAAAACAACAATCCCGGGGATATAATCGATGTTTATACGATGCTCTACTAATGTATACGAGACTCGAGCAAAAACAAGATACAAATCACATAATGCTGTTGAAAAAGAAATTATCGAATTGCATATCGACACGCACCCTAGGGAAGCTTATCATCGTGCAGCAAGTGGTTTGTTGCATATTTTCATTTGCTTGCTTCTTAACGTAATGTTTGTTTATATTCGATCATAAACAATAATCATCATCATCATTAGAATAATGTGTTGTTGTTATTTTTAAATAGGTGACACTTATTATATTTATATAGACAGATAAATCGTTGTTATTTAAAAAAAGAAAAAAAACACTGAATTGACAAGAGACTTTTGTGGAATGAAAAAAAAACAAAAAAGAAAACGAGAAAAGTTACAAGTTCGAAATATTTATCTTTGTTCTGTTTTTTTCCTTGTTATTTTGTTGAAAATTGTCGATTATACGCCGGATTAAGAGCAAAACCATTTGCTAATAATGATAAATATTGTTGAGGAAGTGCTGATAAATATGGAAGATGATTATTATTATTGTTGTTGTTGTTATATCGACATTGAGATGCGGCTGATAAATCAACAGATTTTGTCTCTTTAGTTGGTGCAATTAATGTATCAATAGATGAAAAAGCTGAAACAGTTTTCGTTTTTTTGTTATTGTTATTAGTTATTTGATCAGGTGATGGTGAACGTCTTCGTTTTTTACTTTCTGTTGGATCGATTTTAAGAAATGAATATCGATCGTAATTTGTCGGTGAAATGATTTCATCTTCATCGTTATTCGATGAGATTAATAGTGAATTATGATTGGATTCGGATGATGAACACGATGATTCATCTAATGGTATCGATGAAGATGTTGATGGTGGTTTAGGAATTGTTGAGAGCATTTGTTTAGGTCGTCGTTTACGTCGTCGATAATTGCCATTTTCGAACATTTCATCACATTTCGAATCCAATGTCCAATAACTGCCTTTACCTGGTTTGCCTACAAAAAAAGAAAACAAAACAAATAAACATCAAGCTTTTCTTCTTCTTCTTCTTCTTCTTCGTTTTTTTTTCGTTTTTATTTGTTTTATTAAAACCAATTGAGAAGAATGTAGAAACAACGAATCTCTATTTACCTTTTTCTCTTGGTACTTTAATAAAACAATCATTTAATGATAAATTATGTCGAATTGAATTTTGCCAGCCTTGTTTATTTTCATGATAATACGGAAAACGTTCCATAATAAATTGATAAATACCATTGAGTGTAATTTTATGTTGTGGCGCATGTTTAATTGCCATTGCAATCAATGCAATATAAGAACTTAGAAAAAAAATAAATAAATAAACAATTCAAAACAAGAACAACAACTCAAAGACATACTAGGGCGGTTTTTCATGTCGATCACGTTTGTCAGGTGGTGATTGTGAACGTAGAAGATAATTTCTCAACATTGCATACGATTCCGGTGATAATTGCTCGTTCGATGTGAGTCCAGTATTGGATGGATTGGTATTCGTAGCTGCATAGAATAGATGTGGCGCACCTAATGCAGCCGCAGTTGCAGCTAAATAAGCTTGTTGTAGATGATGTGTTGGCGATGAAATCATATTGATTTTTTTTTCTGTTTAAGAAGAAAATTAATTGTAATATTTCGTTTTTGCTTTTTTGGTGAGTGATTATCGAAGTCGATGTATTTTGTATATATGTGTAAAAAGAAAAGAGAAACACGAATAGAGAAGAGAAGAAATCGAAGAAAATGGAAAGAAAATGTTGACTGGTCGAGTGATGATTGTTTTTCTTTGCTTTCCGTCTTCTTTTGCCGATGCAATTCCAATCAATTGATCTTATACGAAGACAAGAAAAAGAGAAAGAGAAACATACAGAGAGAGAGAGAAAAAAACGAGAGAGAGAGAGAGAACGAAGGAGAAAAAGAAAATAAACCAATAAGATGCATTCTCTCGTCTTTCAATAAAGCAATCAATGTTCGTCGTTTTTCTTTTTCTTTTCTTTTCTCGTTTTACTACTCGTTCGTATATATGTGTATTTTTAATAAAACACCTATATTTCATCATAAGCATTACAACTAAACCAAACTTCCATTGTTATTTTAACTTTCTTCTTGTCATCTAATGTACACATACACTTATTTTACCAATTTTGCTTTCTTTCTTTCTTTTTTTCTTTTTCTTCTTCGTCTTCTCTATAGCTTCTCTTTTGTTCAATTAAAAAACGGAATTTAACAAGAAAATATTTTAACCTGAAGAAAAAGAAACGATTTTATCTTATTGAAATAAGGTGATCTAACGTTATTTCTTATTTTGTTCTCTTTTGATAAAGTGATCCTCGAGCGTTTAGTTATATGGTTAAATAGAAACAACAAGAAGAAAAGCAAACTAAATTTATATATATTATTAATAAAAATAATCATAATCATAATTGTATGATTTGTTCAATAGACTTTGATTTAGAAGAAAAGCGAACATTATGTTTTCATAAAAGATTTCCTTTTCTTTTCGCTATGATGTTTGCAATGTTAATAGTGTTGAATACGAATCAAAACAACAATAACAACAACAACAGAAAAAAGAGAAAGGAGATGTCGTGTAATTTGATATCACAGAGATAAATATACATTTACTTCTACTTATAGCAAAAGAGAAGAGAGGATAAGTAGAACACTATGATTCATTAGAGTTTTCTTTAAGACAACACTTGAATAACTTCTTCTTCTTCTTCTTCTTCTTCTTCTCTTCGTTTTTGTGACATCTATGTATGTTGACATACATTGTCTAGATATATAAATATATAATTGGTGACTGTCGATGTTTGTTTGCTTAGATCGGAGATTTTGATAAAAATTCAATTTTCTTTTGTATGATAAAACATTCTTTTAACGATTATTGTGCTTATATAAATTATTGACATTATATTTTGCGTCGATTGTCGACAAATAAAGATGGCACACAATAAATACTTGTTGTAGTTGAATCGTCCTTCTTCCTCTTCTTCTACTACTACTTTTGTTAGTTACATTCTTTTCTTTTCTTTGCTTTTTTTTTCTTTTTTTAACTAAACAATCAACATTGGTAAAAGCAACATACAACAGACACTCAACATAACAACATTTAATATTTGCAACAAGTAAATCAAAAAGATGAATGCAAACGACAAAGCTGTACTCTTCTCTCTCTCTCTTTTGTTCTTTTGTGAATGAATGGATAAGTGAGCAAGCGCGTTTGTTGAATGTCTATGTCTTCTCTTTTTTGCTTTACTATATAAACATCTTGTTTTCGAACTACTTGATCATGAAATAAAAAAAAATAACTAACAGCCATTGTCAACGTCGAATGAAAAGAAAAAAAATGAATACTGTACAAGTGTGTGTATGTATGTTTGTTTCTTTTGTGTATCAACTATCATCAAATTTGATCAAGAACATCGTCAACATAAGTTTCAAATAATATTTTCAAAAATGATATTATTCTTTCGTATTCTAATGATTCAGCGTTCATACAAAGTTGTACTTCAATATTTATCATTGTCTATAAATATCACGAAATATTCTTAATTGGACATAATGTTCTCATCGTTCGTCTGCTGATGTCAATAAAAAAACATACAAAACGAAAAGCAAAAAAAAAGCGAAGAAGTCAGTTAATGTTTTGTTTTTCTTGTGAGATTTTATTTGGGAAAGAGATTACACATGTGTTTATTTTTCACGGATAATAATTCGAATGTAACTGATTAGTTCGGCTGTAGAATTGGTGTATACAAAACACGACCAGTTTTATTATCGAGAATAATACGTACATAACCAGGCGTTATGGCTTTGTCGGATTGCGGAGAACTATCTCGCATGATTTCAATTGGTACACCGGGTGCTAAATGAAAGTTGTTATTATTACGTTGTTTTGTTTTCGTTAATGGAAATACGAACCTGCTTTATCTATATGATACCATGCTGCTTGAAGAGTCTTGCCAACGAGACCTTCGAAACGTTGTCGAAGATCACTTGCTGCATATGTTGTTGTTGAAAAGAAAACTAGAGATACAAGAGCCAAGCATACGACTGATAAACGCATTTTTTTCTGATCAGATGATAGACAATGATTCGAATGAAAATTGTCGTGGTTTTAAATAGGATGGGGATTAGATTAGACTACCCGATAATATCGTATTCGATATGAATCATTGTGTGATTTTTTTCATGGGGAGTAATCTTTATCAAAATAATCCTTTCGCTCTTCCCACGTTCTATAATAAGAAACGAAAAAAAAAAACTTTTCCTCGAACTTGATGTAAACTTGAATCCATGTAAATAATGCGTGGTATCTATGTGAAATCATAAAGACAAAAGGAAATAATCATGAGACTTTACGCCAATATTAACTTGCTCCTACATATTCTTGTCTGTTCATGACAAATTTCGAAAATGTCAACTGATATTTCACCTTTTTCGGAGATTTATTTTCGAATTAACTGCTTGACAACAATGATTTCAGCTAAAATTTATTTTTATTGTTCGATTCGAAAGTTTTTCTATTTATGTCAACGAAAATAATCACAACTCTCGGACCAGCTAGTAATAAACCTGATGTTTTACAATATTTCAAAGAACATTCAGTTGAAATCGCTCGTTTAAATGGTTCGCATGGAAACATTGACGAACATATTCGAGTAGCTAAACTTGCGATCGATGCTGGCTTAGATCTAATGCTCGATTTACCAGGACCAAAGATTCGTCTTGGACAAATAACTGATAGTTCGTTAACAGTTAAAACCGGTGAAAAAGTTTTTATTGAAAAAGAAAATGAACAAAATCCGAACAAAGAAAATGAATATAAAACGTTGCCATGTCAATTTCCCATTGAAAAATCAACGAAAGTCAACGATATTGTTTATATCGACGATGGTAAACTACAATTTCGTGTACTCAAAGTCGAAAATAATCGTATATTAACTGAAGCACTCAACAGTGGACCTGTCAAACAGCATAAAGGCGTTAATTTACCTTGTACGTAGATTCCTCAAACAAACAGATTTCAGTTTTCGATTAATTTAGACGGCAAAATCGATATTGATTTTTTAACAACGAACGATTATCGTCTTTTAACTAAACTATTACCAATAATTAAACCGAAATATGTTGCAACATCATTTGTCAAAACAATAAATGATATTTATCGTTTAAAAAAAGCTATTCAAGAATCGCTCACTAATCCAAACGATTATTTCCCTAAGATCATAGCAAAAATCGAAATGGCCGAAGCAATTCAAGCAGAAAATATTGAGAAATTAATCGATGAATGCGATATGATTATGATAGCTCGCGGTGATCTTGCACTCGAAACAACGCCTGTACATATTCGTGTGCCATTCATTCAAGCTGAACTTGTCAAACGTTGTCAAAAACAGAATAAACCATTTATTATTGCCACGCAAATACTCGAATCAATGATTACATGTCCTGTACCAACACGTGCTGAAGTATCTGATCTCTATCGAGCTGTTGTTCTCGATCAAGCTAATTATGTTATGTTATCCGGTGAAGCAGCTGTTGGACAATATCCAAAAGAATGTGTTACCATCATGCATGATTTGATAAATTTAAATAAGAATAGTTATTTACAATCTGTTAATCCCAATGGAAAACGAGCAAGTGAAAAAGTTCCAAAACGAACAACCAAGAAGAAATCGATTTGATAAAAAAAATTTATTATTATGATCAATTGTTATAAGAATCGTATTCGATCTGAGTGTGTTCGTTCGTTTGTTTTTCTCCTTGAAAATAATGTCTCAATTAAGTTTGAGTGCAAAATAGAGATCAAAATTAATGAAAGAAAAACTATTTGTACTGCATAAATTATTAATAATCTATTCGAGAGGGAGGGAAAGAAACTAGTCATTATTGTTGAATCAGACGATTTCCAATCTCAAGAGAAATTAGACTTTGAACACAAGACGAAGAAAAGATAAAAAAAAAGAAAGAAAGAGGAAGAGTAATATTAATTTGTTTTATTCATTCTCGATCTCATAGGATCATATTTTGAATCAATTATAAAAATGAATAAGAACAATTAACTAGAAGAAAAGAAATAAGATGATGATGATTTTTCTTCTTGATTAAACAGGACAAAATATCGTTAAAATGAGCCGTATTGATGAGCCTCAATTCCTCGTCAAACCTCCGTCCAAAAGAATAAAATCGATTTGTGACAAAGATTAACGAGGTGTTGAAAACCCATCTGCTTTTTTCATGTCAAGATGGACAAATAGATTAATAGAAATCTACTATTTTTCTATCAACATATACACAAAAAAAAAGATGAAATTCGAAATTAAAATATCAATACGATCAAATTGAATAATTTGATGACATAAAAAGAACTAATATATCGATATATGCATATATTTAAATTGAAACGATGATAATAATAATGATCATGATGGGCAACGAAATGAAACGAGAACGAAATCAAATCGTTATCTGTCGAAGTTTTCTTTTGATTTCAATGTTTATTTGTAAGTAAAACAAAATAAACATGTCCATGTAAATTGTCAATAGGCGTTCTTAGTGCATATGATATCTATCGTTTAATTGTCTGTTGAAGTAATAATTCTGCAAGAAAAGACACAACATCTGACCTTAAATGACATTTCCATTTAGACAAGCGAGTTTACTATTCATCTGTCGACGAATTGTACATTGAATATACACGAGAAAAAAAATCGGCGAAAGAAAGAATGAAGAAGAAAAAAAAGAAGACGAAGAAAAAGAGAAAATAGCGTGATGAATGTGAATGAACGAATGTGTACATATCCCTTTAGCTAAAGAAACGAGCAACGATAGACAACGAACGTGTATATACATCACACACTTGCACATTTGAGTATTATCATTCGACTCGGCCGACTCTTCTCCTAATTTTCGCTTGTCCTTAGTAAAGAACAAGAGAAAATTCTTCTCATCATACTGCTCATATGCATAAAACAAGAAGAAGAAGAAGAAGAGTTCAACCTTGTCGAATGAGAATATGCATATTCATATATGTATGTATATGTGTGTGTGTGTGTGTGGCCAAAGAAAGAAAGAAAGAATGAATGAATGAATGAGTTCTAATTGCAGCTCGAGGCCGCAACTATACATGAGAAGTGTATGACATCAGCAACGTTCGTTTGCTAATTCGTGCCGGTGATCGAATTAGACAGCAGGCATTTCCTACATATAAGCCGATCTGTTCTTCATCTTGCCGCATAGGGAGGATTCAAGTAATCAACGGTCTATATCGAGCACACGCATATAACAGCCAAATGCACTTTTCTCTCGGTATGATTCTTCTATTCTTTTAGCTAATAGTCTTTCTCAATAGTTTTTTTCGCGCTATGAAATAATATCTATCTATACATAAATAAGAAAGAATAGTAGTAGAAATTCGTCTTTCTCTTTTCTTTTTTAAAAGCATTTCTTTTTATATAGATCATCACTAATAGAAGCAATTAATGATGTAAGCAAAATTGAACGGTTGAATTGATCTTACCTCATCGAATATGTAGGAAATGTAGAACTAGTAAAGGCTATTATTGTTGCATGTCATTTATCTAATAAAAAAAACGACGATGTCGACAGTACACAATGTGTGATCGATTCTGACGCGCTGCCGACATGACGATGGATGATGGTAGAGAATAATAAATTTGCCTGCTTTTACTACTGCTACTCTTGCTCTTGCTCTTGCTCTTGCTGTTGATTCTAGTCCCTTGAGATGAACTCTCATTTGTTTCCGATCGTTGCCAATGCTCGTCTGTTGACTTAGCTTGTGATGCTGAAAAAAAACAAGAAAGAAATGGAGAATGAAAACGAGATACACAGAGAGAGAACGCACAACTCTCATTGATCTTTAGTTAACATTCCTTACCTTTCTCTGGCATTTCTATTTACGTAGTCGAGAAAATGATAGTATATGTATTTGATATGAATAAGTGATTCGATGATCATTTCATACTAGTATTTCTAATCGGCTTATTAATCACAATAATAAACGAATAGAGAACGAAGAAAAACAAAACAAAAAAGAGCAATCTAAACCGAAGTGATACTCGAGTAGTTTGTATTGTTACTGTTGCTCGATCGTTCTTTCTCCCTATGTCTATAGATAGATAGATAGATATTCTTCGATACGTTTTATTTTATATGCTTCTACATATACACGTTCTTGTACTTTGTATTGTACCAGATGGTTTAGTAGCGAAGGGGAAAACGAAGACAAAACGAGAATGTATGTCAAGTAAAAAAACGATAGAGAGAAAGAGAGCGTGCGAATGATGTGTTGTGGACATTCGCATACACGTACGTATTACCAAAAAAAAAGCATTTGCTTCTCTATTCATTCATCTTTCTTCCTTTCTCATATTTGCTTCTTTTTTTTGGCACTTTTCTTCCGTCTTTTTCTCGTTCTCTTGTCCTCCTCGTCGTTGTCGTTCTTATCGTTATTCGTCGATATTAGAACCGCAATACTTTTTTTTTGTCTATGCCATGCCTTAGCTTTGTATATGCGCGTATGTGAATGTTCGAAGAAGAAGAAAAATAGGAGGACGATCAATGGCACTAGACAACGAAGTGAAATGCTTGTGTCTATGTGTGCGCATGCTAACAGATTATATTTTCTATCTCTCTACGACAAAGATAAAGACGCGGAAAACGCTCGTACGCGTCACTGTTGTCGGTCTACTTCGAAATAGACTCGTCGTTCCTTTCTAGTTCCCTCTTTTCCTGTCTAATGTTAAGATTTTTTTTCTCGGCATTGTAGAACAAAGAAGAGAAAAAAAAACGATGATGAATATAACTAGTAGTTGGAACTCGCGTTTTCTTTTTTGCTGTATGTAAAAAATGAAAAACGACATCCACTATCATCTTCTATTTAACTAGAAAGCAAGGAAAACTAAGTATATACATTTTAAGCAACGTAAAGAACATGATAAATGAATAGAAAGATCTAATTGAGCGATCGGAGAAACAACTATTGGCTTTGTTGTTTTTCTTTTTAATAACAATAACAATAAAAAAAAGAATTTCTCTAAACTAAAAAAACAGAATCAGAAAAAATCGTCGTTGTCATTCATCAATATTTTTTGCTTTTAACGCTCATCATTACTCCGAACCAACTGCAGGAAACATCGACATCAACTCATTGAGCGATGATAAATATTTTCCTGTAGCACTCTTTTTTTTGTCTCTTTTTACAATGCTATTAAACTAACAAAGAATAGTCTATAGTCTCTTTCTCTCCTCTCCTCTCTCTCTCTCTCGATTTTCTTTTTCATTACAAAAAAATGTTAATTTTTTAGTTGTTTGGCAAGCACGTTCACTGATTTGATTGAGGCAGAGAGGATCGCAACGAACACTAATCGGAATGGATGCGAGACGAATGCAATCGTCTCTTCATTCTATCTTATATTATCTATATGCAAATGAATGACGAGCTTTAGAGGAAGAAGAAGAAAAAAAGAAAATAATGTTTCTCGCGATGAATTCATCATCTTGATTATTTAGTTAAACCGCACGAAATTTTTTTTTCTTTATTAGAAATATAAAAAAAATACGTTGTGTTTGTAACATCAGACAAACGAGGCAGGAAAATAGGGACCACCACGACCCATACGACGACTGCCAGTACCATAACCGAAACTACCACCGGGACCAGATGAATGAGCTTGTTTATCATGAACAACTTGAAATTTGTCTAAATTCGGCAAGAAAAAAATGTTTTCATGAGAACATGATTCTAATGTCATTTATCATCGCTCGATGAAACAAACTATTGTAAACAAAATCATAATACGTAAAGAGAAAGATTAATGATTTCGTTGAAATATACTATCATTACATTATCGATTGGAAACAAGAAACCAATTGATTAACTATGTTTGATTAGACTCATCTCTAGTCAATCACCTAGGATCTCAATAAGTTTGAGGGTGATAACTTACTTAAATAATCGTTTAATGTGCTTATTTCCTGTGTACAACAAGCTAATAAAGCTAAAAGTGCAACATCCGATTGTTGAATATCGAAATCTTCTCGAAACATTCGATTATTATTATCATCAGTATTTATAATTGGCAAACGTTGACATAATGAACCGATTTCTCTTAAAAGATCATCATTTCGTTCTAATTGACCTTGTTTAACAGCTCGAACATATTCTAATAAAACTAGCATACGTTGATAAAGTAAACGAATAGCATTGTATTGTATCGAAATTTGATCCGACACAATCGATGTATCCGATGTGCCATCGGTAACTGAATATCTCGAAACATGATCAATACCGATACGTTCAGCTTCTTCAGTTATGAGTGTATAAGGTATTTCAATAAAGTCAAGTTTAGTTCCTAAAACAACAATTGTTTCGTAAACATGAATTGGCAATTCATTTGAAACACCGATTGGATCGAGTCGAAGTACAAGTGGACTTTCATTGAATGATGCAAGTTGAGCATAGAATGAACTCATTATTGATACATCCCAATCTTGACTTTCAACTGTATACCAACCAGTAAAATCTAAATCCGGATGAACTTGTTTGATTAATTCGAGTTTTTTCGTTAGAAATTCTGTGTCGATTGTTGCTGAATTTGTTGTTGTCGTGGATGATGGCGTATTATTCAATTTAAATTCAAATGTATTACATAATTCTACATGACGACCTTTGATTTTGCCTAGGAGAGCTCCGTAAACAAATGGCAAAGTATTCGTTTGCACTCGAACACGTGTATGATGTTCAGCAATATTCATAATCACTAATGGATGAAGAGACAACGTCAAACTACCCTTTCCAGTAGTGGTTGTCGATGCCGTATTTGTTGCCATCTAAAATAATGACCGAATAAAACAAAAAACAGCACACACACACACACACACACACTTCGAACGGAATTCAAAGAGGTTTATGCTCGTATATGTATATATTTTTTTTTCAAATCAAATATTATGGAATCTAAAAACCGCGCGATTACATCTTCGATTGAAATGTGAAATAATTTACCGTAGTAGATATTCGAGATATATGTATGCATATATATATATGTGTGTAGTAAAGAAGAAGAAGAAGAAGAAAAAAAACGAAGAAACCGTTAGAGAATAGAACACGCAACGAAAAACAAAACAGAATGACTAACACAAAGTTTACGTGCACGGTAGAAGAAGGAAAAAAAACAAAATTTCACATCGTTGAATAAAAATGTTGAAATTAGACAGAAATAGTTCGGGTTACTTTTCTGTTGGTCTTTTCGTTTTTATGTTGCTGTGAAAGATATTCGAACAAATTTACGCACATACAACAATCATGAACGAACAACAAGCAAACAACAAGAAAAAAACGATTCGTTTTCTATTGGATATTAACAAATAGACGGATTGCTTGGAGAATTATTGAGCGAATTGGAACGACGTGTAGTCAATAGGTTAGTTAATAATGTTGAAGTTTGAATCGGTAATGATACACGAGTTGTTGTTGTTGTT
>Ga0209960_1001427_pt1 | contig 31827 bp, 32 predicted proteins | sample ThiBiot_500_plan_2_FD_183947 | JGI IMG/M metagenome (GOLD analysis project Ga0209960, IMG submission 183947) | Wastewater bioreactor microbial communities from Cape Town, South Africa - Thiocy_expt_500_plan (SPAdes) | ecosystem: Engineered > Bioreactor > Thiocyanate-remediating >... | reverse complement strand
TCTCTCTCTCTTGGTAATCCTTTGCTATTTTTCTATGATATAAATCTAGATATTTACTAAATATTCGTCCATGACTCAAGCCTTCAGGATTTGTTTATTGAAAGTTTGTTTTGTTTTTTCTTGTTAATAACAAAAAAATAGAAATTAACTTTTAGTGAGAGATAGAGAAAGAGAAACATGCAAGTGAGAGAAATTTTACAATAGATATACAAGCTAATGAAAATGATTTATGTTTGAATAGCATCAGCAACTGTATTTGGCTCTGTCGGAGGTGCATTAGCTGTTGATTGATAGATACTAACATCATTGTGACCAGGTAATAATTGTGATCGTTCGCTTGATATTGGTGGACGTGAAATAAATCGATGAATTAAATGTTCCCAAACACCATAATAAAGGCCCATGCCGAGAATTAACAAGACGAAACCGACGACTTGTAAAGGATAGAATTTTTGCCATAATAAAGCCAACGAAACAATCCAAATGATTAATGTTCGACCACTATCGAGTACCATACGTGTTGTTGCTGATAATTCTTTGGTTACGGAGATTCCAGCGAAGTTAAAGAATGCAATTGAAAGAATATTACCTAGAGCAATTGAGAAATAGTGAAATTATTTGATGAATCTCTTTGATTTTGTACCCGCAGTGGCAAGTATGATTCGCCAATTTCCTCGCATTTGACAGAATGCCGATGGAACGTCTTCGAGACGATGATCAGGACCAGCATTTGATGTTGGAACAATGATATAATAGAACTGAAAATAATTAAGACAAAAGCACTTCGAAGTAAAAGAAAAAACAACAACAACAGCAATTCTACCGGTATAAGAAGAAGACCAAGTGTACAAAAACCGAATATACCTTCCCAACCAACAGCTTGTAAAGGTGGAATATTATATTTACCAACAAACCTTTCTTCATAGACAACCTGAACATTTCACAAAAGATTATCTTTTTACTACGTTCTCTCTTTCAACAAAAAATATTCACTTGAAAACTTGTAAATAACATTGCAATGAGTATCAATGCATCTCCGGCTAATTTCTCTGAATTCGAATGACTACCTTCGGATTCTTTCGAAAAAAGAACATCCGATATTCCAACAACGGAGAGACCAGCGACAACTGTTACTATGCCTAACCAATGTTTCCATGTTAAAGTTCTTCGAAGAAAAAGAACACTGAAAAAAAAATGAATGTCTTCATTCATTTTGAATAAAGAAATATTCTCAACCTGAGTAAAGCCGTAAAAACCATGACAGAACCTCTTAACATTTGAAATGAACTTGCACTCGTATAGTTCAAGGCAATATACGATAAACATGTTGATAACATATCGCATATCGATGCTACCCAAAATATAAATGGATTGAATGTTTGTTCGCCATCGACTAAACGAACATCTTTTTTAATATTTATCGGCCAACAACGAACGATCAATGATGATGCATCGCCTCGATACGTCATACGTTCAATACGATAGCGTGCAGTTGAATACCAAATGAATTTAAATACTAATAAACAGAGAAATTCACCTATGAACATGCCAACACCCTCGAAACAGATGAAAGATCTTTAGTTTTTATCAATTAGAAAATGTTGTCTTTATTTACTTGAAGGAATGGATGTTCAAATGTAACATTTTCTCCCGAACCATCACAAAAATGCGATGTTTGTCTAAAAGAAAATCATCAATTTGTCTTCAATCTAGTAAAAATCATCTACCGATCAGCCCATTTCGTTGATAATGTATTTATACTTCCAGTTACAAGCATTAAACCTGCCAAAAATAATTGATAGGGTGTAAACGCCATTTTTGTTTTAATCTAGAACAAAAAAAAACGAAGACAATATATTCTCTACAAACGTTATCGATTTTTTTTTAATTATCATTATCTATATGATATTTATATATAAACAAAGAAGAAACATTAGATTCAAAAGTAGCAATGATTCATCGTGATTAATCATATTAAATAAAAAGAAAACAACTCGAAGAATTCCATTCCGTGTCTGAACAAACCTCGCATTTATATTGCCTATATAAAAATATGAAATACAAAAAGAAAAGAAACGAATAAATGATTTATATGAATCATATGATCACTTCTCTCTCGCTCGCGAACGATCAAGGATTCGTTCTTATCATCTCTGAACCAAGAATAGTATTTTACAATTTCAATCAGAGGTCGCTCTTTTCCATTCAAAGTACATTTCGAAATATGATTTGTTTTTATTATAGTTAATCAATTAAGAAAGTTTAAAAAAAAAAAGAATTCTTTTTTGAAAAGAAATGAATGTGAATGAATTTATGTGCGATGATGAGCACTAGCTGCTCGTGGTTTAGCTAATTGTTCGATAGCATCTTTATGTCGTTCGTATCTTGTTAAAATTTCAATATCAGGAAAATGATGACTAACAGTTTCAAGTATTTTTCGATTTCGTTTTTTCACTGATTTCACTTGTTTCTCTCGAGTAATTTTTAATGAACGATCGCGTAATCGTTGTTCTTTGATAATTGTATGTAAGCCTCTAGACAAAAAAGAAAGAATCTATTTAAAAAGAAGAATCAATTAAATTTCTTCTATCGAACTTGTATGTCATTGGTTCTGTTCCTTGTTTAGTTAAACGTTGATGAACATTGTGCAAATCTATGTAATCAAGTTGAACACCGGTTTTCTATGAAAAAAAAACTGTAGATATCCTATTTATGTTTTGTAAATTTACCACAATATCTTCTGTAAGTTTATGTTTATTTAATTGAAATTGATTTCGTTTATCTAATAATCTGAAATATTCAAGTGTTCGCCATCGTCGTTCATCAATATGTTCGATAATCTTTCGCATTGAATCGCCTTTAGTTGCTAAAATATATTCAACGAGAAATAAAACGAATGAATATCATTTTGTTTCTCTTGTCGTACCTTGTTTTTGGCCAAGAACATCGTGTACAGGTATTTCACAATCATATTTCATGATGAATTCTCGTTGAGCAGTTATTTTTTCAGCTAGACGAACACTCGTCGAAAAAACAATAATTCCCTTTTGAAATAAAAAAAAGAACGCAGATTCTTTTCTTTGTCAATAAAAAAAATCGAGTACATACAGAAACATCAAGTAGCGAAAGAACACTCTTCTTGTTACTATGCAAAGCTTGAATAATATCTTGAACACCATGTGTTGTAATTGGATTATACGAAAGCTAAGTAATAGAAAAGAAAATTTATTTGATTGTTCTTTTTTTGTTCAAAATTTTTATCGCACATTTAACATTTGCAGTGTGACATTTTTTGCTAGACCTTGACTAATAACTTTTGCACTAATCCATTCAATATTACAATTGCTTATATTTAACCGTTTTAGAAATCCATTTACAAGTAAAACTCGTCGAAGTGCAACACTACCATCATAACTTAAACCACTCCAAGATAGATCTAATTCAGTTACACTTTTATTAACTTCTAATCCACGAAAGAGTGCAATTGATGCATAACTTCGGATTAAATTCCAACTGATATTTAAATACGATAAACTCCTATTATCTTCTACAAACGAAAAATTGTTTAGTTTTGAAAGATGATTTTCATTAACTGACTTAGAGCATTTCCAATAAAGATGCAAGCATTCTCTTCGAATTCATTTCCACTTAGATTTAATTCAATTAATTTCTTGTGTCGACCTAAATCACCGATTCGAACACCAAATGAATCAAGTAACGAACAATTTGCCAATGATAAATAAAGTAATGATGGAAAATTATTGAGCGTATCAACTACATAATCGAAACCTTTTTTACTAATTTTGTTATCGGATAAATTCTTAAAATTTCAAAGAATATGTTGATTTGTTTTCGAATTAAAAGATTTGTTTACTAGTAGAGTAAGGTGATGACATTGTTTTAATGCTTGACAGAGAACGTGAAGTGAACGTGATGTTAAATTAACTGAATGTAATGTTAATTCTTGAAGATTCGGTCCAATGGCAGTGGCAAATGCACGAAAATCATTGAAAGAAAATGATCGATCACTTAATGCAATTACATCATAGGAAAGAAGAACACGTATTTGCCAGTCCACGGTTATATCAAGAAATTGACAAGCTTTTTCATAGATTTTCACAGGTGCTATGCAAAATATCAAATGAAAGATTCAAGATAATTAAAGTGAAAGTGATTAATTACAATTGTTGGATAATATTTTCTGTGATAAAGGCACAAGAGTTTCATCATCTTTGAGTTGCGATGATGAGTCAGCTGTATTGATTTGACCGAACGTTTCATTTAAACGATTACTACGATGTAGTTTTAATTTGTTATGAAATGATAATCGTGATACAGTCTGATAATTGTTTTTTTCTAACACACAAACAAAGTTTTATTACTATTTTCAACAAATAGAGAAAAAAAACGGCGACTACCGATGAAATATAATTACTAAAGTGCACTATATTTAACTATTTTTGGTTCTCGATAGATACGAAATAAACAAATAATATCCGTATGTAAACGCGCTGCAAGTAATTCTTCCGATGAAAAGGAATATGTTTAATATTTAAAAGATTTTTCATTCGGAAATACTCGAACAATTGAAATAGATATTAGTCGTTCATAAAGAGCTTATGATAAATAACACGTTTATGTGGGTAGGTGTTGGTTTTTTAATAGAATATCAATTTACTTCTTCATATCTTCAACTGACAAACAGCGCTAATTTTCTTTTCTGTGAATATCTTGTTGTCACGAACTGCAAGCTGAGAAAATTAGCATCTGCTAAAATTTAACAAAAAAATTACATACAAAAAGAAATAGTTATAGCTATTCTGCATTTTTTTCCTCGAAAGTCTTACTCAGATTGGTGATACGATATATATCTATCTATTGATTAGTTCATTGACAAAAAATAGTACGCAAATAAATACCTGTTTCATCATCATCTAAATCCGTATCATAGTCATCATCGACATTGCCATTGTCCTTTTCCATTTATTTCAATTAGTAATACGTTAAATGTTAATAAAGACAAACGACAAAATAACGTCACTTCTTTTTTAACTTATTCATCATATTCTCTTTCTTTTCTCCCGCTCTCCCTCTCTCTCTCTCTTTCTCTTTCTTGCTTTTTTATTCTTTGGAATACATCAAATGTTTAATGTTGATTACATGCTATTGACAGCCGAATACTTTTACTTTAATAGGAAAAGTACTGAGCAGAATTTATCATTCTTCTCCTTTTTTTTCTCAATTGAATCAACAAACAATGTCAATTAGTATTACGAATTCATTTTTTGAAAATTAAAACACAAAAAGAAACAATACTGAGAACTATTCCACAAATATGAATGTTCGTAGGCACATCTATGAATAATTCTATTACAAGAACAAATAGAAAATCAAGAGTTGAACCAATTGATCTTGAGTATATTACTAAAATACACCGAAAATTCTAGCATAAAATAGTCAAACGAAATAAACATATTGATAATTAATATTTTCGCACTAATACATGTATGAGACCATTAGATTTATCTGTTTCAAGTTCGAACATTGGAAAATATTTTGTATGTTCATCCTTCGATAAAAGCCAGCGGATTTTAATATGTGCAAGTGTTTATAAACACAAAACGAATCAAGTTAAATAAGAATAAGAAAAGTCAGTTGACTATACTGTATTATATTTCAACGCTTTGTTTAAATTCCGAAGATGCTTGGGTCGGATTAGTTCTTTTCTAACTACTATATTTGCATGCTTCTATAGGATGCATAGAACATAAGTATAAAATCAATAAATATATAAGTTAGATCGTACTAAGTATCGCACTGATGATCTATCGGCATATATTGATTGAACAAAAGGTATTTTACATGTAAATAAAGTTATCAGCGGATTCGATATTTTCAAAAAATATTCGAATCAGATCATAAGGTGTCCTGGCGAAACTAGAGACTGTCCTGGATGCAAAATCGAATTTAAAACATAATAGTAGTTCTCGATTCCTCGTAAAAAATAATCTAGGACTCAAAAAAATTAAAATATGAAAATTTTAATGCTCTTTTTCGCATAATATTCGTTATTTTAGTTGTCCTGATTAAATGAATGAGTGTCCTGAGTAGAAAATTTCACCAGGACACATTCTGATTCGAATATTTTTTGAAAATATCGAATCCGCTGATAACTTTATATACTTCACTATACGCATTATTTCAGGATGTTTCATGTCAAGTTTTCTTAGTGACTAAGAAAAATAGAAAAAATACAGTTCAGATTTATTCAAAGGCGTATGTTTTAGTTTACTTGATATCGTTCGTAACAATTAATAATCTTATTCAATCGTTGACAAACATTGATCATTGACAGAAATAGTGCTCGGTCGTCTAGTTTATCTAATATTTGATATATCAACTCCAATGGTAGTGTGTGCAATGATGCAGTCATTCTGTTGAAAGTAAACGGTTAGTTTTTTGTGTAAATATATAATATACTGTTACAGATAAGAAATAATTTTTATAATGCAAACTTTAGATATCTTTTGAAGAAGAAATATTCATAAGAATAAGAATGTCTAAGATACTAATATGTATTTTTATTTATAGATACGCGTCGAACGCATGTTCTTGATTTCTTTTGTTTAATTTTCAAATGAACAAAAAAATGAATGAATGAAAAAGAGAAAAAGAGAAAAAGAAGAAGAAGAAGAAGAAGAAGAGAATGACAACACAAAAGAACACATATTTGTTAATAGTTTTAACTTATTGCTCTTCTTTTTGCTTGATTTTTTTTTGTCTTTTTGATTAAATGATCAACGGGGGTAAAAGTTGGTGTTTTCTTGAATCTAATAAAGAACAACAACAATGATGATAATAATAATAAACGAAGAAGAAAAAGAAGAAGAAAGAAAAAGAAATGAGATGAAATAATCATAATAGATATCGATAGAATATATACAATCAATACGACAAACATGTAAATCGCTCTCTTGTTTTTCGATAAACTGTTCAAATACAATCTAAGCTCTTAGAAGATCTTCCTGAGAGAGCTGCTAGACACACACACACAAACGTGTACATATACAGACATTAGTATGAATGACGATGATCGTTGAATAGATAGAGGCTGTGTTTTTTTGTTGTTTTCATGTTTTCATTCAAAGAAAAAAAGGAGAGAAAAAGAGAAAAAGAAAAAGAAAAAGAACCGTACAAACAACAAACATCAATGTATAAATTAATTTTAATCTTGCATGTCCTCGGGAATCTCATGTGGATTAAGAATACCTAAAAGAAAAAAAAATAAACATCGAAAACGAATTCAATATCAATCATCATACCGGGAACACTCATTTGAATTTTTCGTTTTTCTTCGGCAGCACGTTTTAATGTTTGTTCACGATCTTCGAGATATAAATCAGCTGTATCATTGCCAGTTGCTTCACGTATTTGAACAAGAAAATCACGAAGATGTTCTTTGAAACCAGGTATATCTTGATCTAAAGTAACAAAACCTTCGATAATAACTTTGATTTGATTATCTTGCAAATGTGAAAATGCTGTTTTCAAAAGATTAGCCATAAATTGTTGAACATAGAGAAGATTCTGTGCTGGATCTTGTACTTCGGCTGCTAATGGAACTTTAATTAAGCCTTGTTCAACAATTGAAAAGAGATTAGCTAAAATTTGCGAATGTGCTGTTAAGCCCGATGTATGTGAACATTCGGCAACAACAGCAAATATATGTTGCATTGTTTCAAGATAATAAACTTGATAGAATGTTTGTGCAGCTTGTGAATCGGTTGTTAAAAATTTACGTAATAAAATTTGAAGAATTTCTAAGCCTAATTCCGATATTGTTCTCATTGTATGTTTCAATGCCCACATAATCGAATCGTAGACAAGTTTAAATTGTGTTGAATTTAATGCTAACAAAGCTGGAAAACAAACATTAGTCACTGATTGAAGAAGAATATAGAAATTCTTTCGATGGTCAGGATAATCTTCAAAATTCTTATCAATCATATGAAGTGTATGTTCAAATGTTAAATCGAATATTTCCGGTATACGTGGTGTTATACGATCTTCAAGTTTATTGATTAATGTTGCTAACATATTCAACACTTCAGATTCACGTGCTTCCGGATGACAATCACGATAATCAATGAGAACGAATGTAAATAATGGTGTTAAAAATTGATCAAGTATTTGTTGAAGATTATTGGCTTTTGAAAAATAATTTCCAATTAAAACCAGTGTATCTTCTTTAATAGCCATCATAGATTTAATTAAACGTTGTTTAACAACCATTGGACCATTGATTCGAATGGCTTGATTGATATTTTCCGATGTAACTTTGTAGATATGTAGCATATCTTGATAGATTTTAATCAATTGATGAACATAGGGTGCACCTAATGCTTTCGATGCACGAATATTTGTTTTGAGAATATTTAATATATTACTAACAACTTCAGGATCTTTTAAACAATCAACAGATTTTTTTGCTTCTAAAATAATCGTATTCCAAACATCGTTTGGTAATTGCATGTATTTTTCGATTAATTTCGTTTGTTGAACAACATCGACACTGGCTGCAATCATATTACCAACGGCTTCGTAGAATGTATGAACTTGATGTGGTTCTAAATGACAAATAATACCGTTGATATTGGTGAGAATTTCATCGACGAATGGTTGAGATTCTCCTAATTGAATTGTAATAAAATGTCGACGACATTTCTGTGCTATTTTAATGAATGTATCGCACGCCATATCTTGAACACCTTCGTGTGTTTCATGCATGAATTCGAACAGTTTATTGACAACTGTCTTAAGAAATTTCCAATGTGCACGAAGAAATCGAGGATATTGCCCGACAACGTACATTATATTCGATGCGATAATAGCTTTATTATCTTTGCCACGTTTTTGTTCGCATAGACCAAGTAATTCTTTGATAACAGTGACAAGAAAACGTTTTTCATCGTCTTCAACCATTGCACCTGAGATCGAACCGATGGCCCAACAAAGTGTATTCAAATTTTTCCACGACCATTCAGTGCCGTTGACTTGATTGGCTAGTTTTTCTGTCATTATCGATTCGGTATCGATATAATCTAAATGTGTGAGATAAACTAATGTTTCACGCATGTTCTTGTAGAGATTAATTGCATCGGTATCTTTCATAAATTCTCGAACGACTTCGCCACGTTCGTTTTCAACAACGAGAACTTCTTCGGGTCGAGCCATACGTGAAATCATAATGCGACGAACTTTCGAAAGAATAACACTGTAGAATTGTCGACGTGTTGGCGTTGTTGATGAATTGCTATTTGTATTTCGAAGATAGAGTGATGATGTTTGTTGATACGGTACTTCACGGTAAAGTTCAGCACTGAGAATGTTCCAATATTCGAGACAAATTTTAAAAATTTCAATTTCTTCAACTTCAGATATGAGAACGAGATATTGAAGAGCTTCGAGTAATGTTTCTTTTAAATCAACTGTACGTTCAATTAAAATGCCATGTTCTTTAAGAAAATTCGAAAGAAATAATGCTAAATTTTGAATGAATTTTTGATCATCATCTTTCGCCGAACGATAGGCAGCTTTTAAGTCAATTGTTAATGGCATAACAGTTTTTAATTGTATCATTGTTCGACGGAAAAAATCGATAAATTTATCTTCATATTGTGACACTTGAATACTGGCAATTTCAGTTAAACATCGTAGTGTAACATTTCGAAACATTGGTACAGTAAAAAATGTGTCGATCAATGTGTTAACCATTGTTGTTTCGAATATATAACCAAGTGGAATCCAACTAAGAAAACGTAGAAGTGTTTCTAATGTCACTAATAATAATGGTGGATGACGAGATTTGTCGACAACATATTCGCAAAGTTGAAAGATCTTTGTAAATTCATTACACATCGTGTCTTTTAAATGTTTGGCTTTTGCTTGTGTCATTTGACCTGATGAAAAATCGAAAACTTCCTCACTGAAAAAGAAAAAAAATTCGTTGTTTTATTTTTCGTTTTTCATCTCAAATCATCTCGTCATTGAACCTGAGAAGTTTTAAGATTTCTAAATTGTTTTGACACATGGATTCACTTGTTTTGCTTGCTTCGACAATATCACTGATGAAATTGGGCCACTTCTTTGGCCATTCATGTTTTAAAATTTGAACCAAAATAATGTTTAATTTATTCAAATAGACCTTTTCTCTTTCCATTAATTCCGGATTTTGTGAATGCGATATAATCAAACTAACAATATATTGTTTAATAGCTTCACATTGTTCTTTAGGTAAAGCCTTCCAACGTGTTTTAATCGTTTTTTCCAAGATTTGTAAAGCGAAATATTTCGTTTCTTGACATTTCGAATATTCCAAAATACTGTCAACTTTTGTCCACGCATCCGGATGATCACGTAGAACATTTAATACTTCGCTTGCTTGTCGTTGGGCATCACCTTGTCCACGATACATGGTGTTAACCACGGCATCGAGCACATTGACGTCAAATGTTGTTTGACCGTCAAAATTCAATAAAGCCTGAGCTTGTTCAAGTAATTGCATGTGTGTGTGTTTTTTTTAGTTTGTGTGATATTTGAAAAAAGAATTCAAGTCACGAGTCAATGTCGTTTTTTGGTGAGAAAGAAAAAGAAGAATAGATTCGGGTTTTTTTTGTTTTGTTTCAATATGTCCTGGTCTGGTCTCGTCTTTTTCTGTCGAAAACCACTGTCCAGAGTCAATTAGTTCAAGTCCAAAGTCAGTAAAGTAAGTAAGTTAAAAAGTGTCTTTGTTAGGCACTGCTCAACTACATTATCTAAAAAGAGAATGAAATCAACTAACCAATTGCAATCAAAAAACAACAATGACATTCTTTCCTCTATTCGTCTTTCAGATGGCAGTAATAATAAGAGAGAAAAAAAAGAAACAGAAAAAGAAAACGAAACGTTAATTAATCGGTTAGGAATTCAAAAATTTTCTCGTTAATCAATGAGAGATTTCTTATGAAAACTGGGTATTTTGAATTTATATAGGCAAAGAAAATGAATAATTTGAACGGCGGAATAAGAGGTCATTATAAAACTATGGCATGTGCGCGAGATATATATATATTTCTCTTCTCTCGTTAAACTATACGATCAGCCAATGAAAATGCTAGTCTATTCTATCCGTAATTTACCCTATTCACTCTTTGTTTTTACTTCTTTCTTTGAAAGACGACGAAAAAAGAAATCAAATGTCCTTAAATCTAACCTCATCATTTATAATGACCTTTCTTTTTAATTGAACAAGCAAAAAAAAACTGAAAAGAACAGTATGCATTCATCAAGTATCAATTTATCTTGACGAATTTATGAATCACGAAAGCGATTATTCATCGAAAGTGCATCTTCTCGAAGTAATATAATACATCATATTATTCATAGTTGAGACGAAACATAGAAAAATACTACTAAATTATTCAAAAATCTTTCTACTTGAGTGCTAATCTTATTTTCTCATACAAATTGTTTTGAAAACAGAAGAATATTTATTAAATTTGGATTGATAATTTTGTTCGTTCAAGTTGAGCCATCCAATGTTCATAAGACACTTGATATAATAAATAGAAATCAACGAAATCTTCTTTCCATCGTCGAGATTTCTTCGTTATATCTCGATATTTTCGTTTGCTGAAGAGTTTCATGAATAATTGTACAATGTAACGTAATGTGCCCAATTCCACTAAAAATATACGAGAGAGTTTTAATAGAAAAATAAAATCAAACACTTACATTTTGTAATTAAATGTGATGTAAAAAGACAAAGAAGGACCACTTCCATGTACCAACCCATGTTTCTCAAAATTCTTTAGGAAATACTCGATTAAATACGTGAGATGATGAAATTTCATGGTGTCTGTCAAAATCCGATAGGTTTATTGTCACTCGTCAACCGGTGACATCTACATGAAGGTTGTGTTTGTTTGATTTGAGTTTGGAATTAAAAATAAATTTCAATGAAAAAAATAAATGAATAAATGTTTGAAAAGAAAATTTGGAATTTATTGTCGGAAAATTTCTCGAATTTTTGTTGTTGAAAAGAAAAAAAAATTTAAATGATTAGAATTAATAAGTAAAAAGAGGATATAATCTCGACAATAATGGTTAACAAGGGTCAGTTAAAATCAGCTCGTTGACTCAACAGAAACAAAAAAACTAAAAGAAAATGAATCGATCGATGAATAGAAAATCATTTTTTTTTCTTGTTTTACTTCTTTCAATTGAAACAATAAGTCTGATTATTTTTAGTCTGATATTTATCTCGCGTTTATCTAAGCCCTGAATCTATTAAAAGTGTCTTCCCGTCTGAGAGTAAGTTCGTTCGTTTTCAACAGAATTTTCGTAGAATATAAAACAACAAACAATAAACCAAGCACGTATTTTATTTTTCTTGCTGTTATCCTCATAGTTTAGCATGCGCTATGGTTCATACGGGCGAAGGTTTTCCTGGTATTCTAATCGTGTATTGCTTGCGAATTAATTAATCAAAATTGCTGTTTGCATTTTCAGTTTTCTTTTTCATCGGTCTTCGATGCTGATGTTTCTTTTATTGAAAAGAAAATAATTTTGTTTGGATAATTACAGATCCATTGTTCCTTTTTTCTTCCATTATTCTGGTTGGCCATTGTCACCGGTCAACTTTGGATGGCGCAACCGAGTCGAGCTCGCGTCTATGCCGACTGCAACACGCATCGACCACGGTAACAACAAAGTTTTTTTTTGAAGAAAAACAACAACACATAATCATTGTTCTAGCGAATACTACGACTACGAATTACACGTTGTCGAATGGGGGTAAGATTTGATTTCGAATAAAGAAAAAAAGCAAATATTTGTTATATGTGATTTAGTAATCAAGATGACTATCAAATTGTTCGTAAACTTGGTCGAGGAAAATACAGTGAAGTATTCGAAGGCATTAACGTAACAAATAATGATAAAGTTGTTATTAAAATTCTCAAAGTAGAATAATAATCGTTGATTGCATAGTTTTTTTTGTTTTTGATTGAATGTTTTTGTTTTTTTGTAGCCTGTTAAAAAGAAGAAGATCAAACGTGAAATAAAAATCCTACAAAATCTACGTGGTGGTCCGAATATAATCACCTTACTTGATATTGTTAAAGATCCTGTTGTATGTTAATTTTTTGATTGATTATTCTCGAATAAACGATTGTTTTTCTAGTCAAGAACACCAGCTTTAATCTTCGAAAATGTGAATAATACAGATTTCAAAGTAAAAATCACGATTAATTCTTTCAATTTGATTTCATATATCAATTTGTTCAGATACTTTATCCAACACTCTCCGATTATGATATACGATATTATATGTATGAACTACTAAAAGCACTCGATTATAGTCATAGTATGGGTATTATGCATCGAGATGTTAAGGTATTCGTTTGAATTGAGTTTTTAAATGTTAAAATTTGATTTTTGTTTAGCCACATAATGTTATGATTGATCATGAAAATCGAAAAGTAAGTGAAAATAATCTCTGCGAAATCAATGATTGATGAGTTTTGTTGTCGTTTGTAGTTGCGATTAATCGATTGGGGTCTCGCTGAATTCTATCATCCAAATCAAGAATATAACGTTCGAGTTGCGTCACGTTATTTCAAAGGACCTGAACTACTTGTCGATTATCAATATTATGATTATTCATTGGATATGTGGAGTTTAGGCTGTATGTTAGCAAGTATGATCTTTCGAAAGGAACCATTTTTTCATGGACATGACAATTATGATCAAGTTTGTTTTCTAATTAAAATAATCAAGATTTATTGTTCTTTTTTGTTGTTGTTGTTAGTTGGTACGAATTGCTAAAGTTCTTGGTACTGATGAACTTTATGAATATTTGGAAAAATATCAAATCGAACTTGATCCACGTTTCAACGAAATTCTTGGACGGTAAAAAATCGACAACGAAAACAAGAATTATGAGTTTGAATTTTGCTATTTTTGAAGACATTCACGAAAACGATGGGAACGTTTTGTTCATTCAGAAAATCAACATCTTGTCAGTCAAGAAGCTTTAGATTTTCTTGATAAATTATTACGTTACGATCATAATGATCGTTTAACAGCTAAGGAAGCAATGGATCATCCATATTTCTGTATGTTAAAACAAGATTTTTGGTTCTTTGACATCGATCAATATTTTTGTTTTTATTTTCAGATCCAATTGTTCGCGATCAAGGACGTTCAGTAAATACTAATTCTCAAGGTTAGCTTGTTGAATCTTTGGTAATAACAATTTAAATGTTCATTTTTCTTTTCAGTTGGTGCCTCTGTATCTTCGACTACTGTACCGTCGCCGTTAAATATGAACAATAACGTATCGACAACAAACCAATAGACAAAACAAAAATCCAATCCACCACAATCGTGATTCCACAACCATTTTCAAAGATCAATGAGAAAAAAACAACAACAACCTTAGTTCTACCCTGGTCACACTTTACTGTTGTCATTGTCTTTCTTCTTCTTCTTCTGTTTTTATTCTTAAACGTTCTTTGTAGCAGTGTGAGCGTTTCTAAACTTTCCTTATTATTCAACTCCATTCTCTTTTTCTTTTTCTTCTTCTTCTTCGTCAATGAATGGCAAATCGTTCTCTATGCATAATGGTGGTATTCGAACATAGATTTCTTTTTCTCTGACCATGTTTAGATCTAGGAAAAGTTTTTAAATGTTCTTATACATATAAATAGATATATTTTTCTTTGTTTCATTTCTATTCAACAACAAACATGGTTCTTTAGTCGAGAAAAACAAAAGAAATTCTTTTTCTATTCGTGTGTGTGTGTGCGTGTGTGTTCGTTTTCTTTTCTTTTTCATGTCTTCTCTTGACTTTTTCTTTCGTTCTTTTTTTCATTAGTTCAAATGATGTTATATTATGCAGAAACATATCTATAAAAACAAACAAACAAACAAACAAACAAAATCAGACTAAGAACATATTAACCAAGAAGCAAAAGAAAATCTCGTGATTGTGAAAAATTCTTTCTAGATAAGAAAAACCAAACAAAGCAAACAAAATCAATTCATGTCGGATGATTTAGAATACCGTCCATCTCCGCCGCCAGACTTCGATGCTGATGATGATGAAAATAAAGACGATGATCAAATGTTTAAATCTGCTAATCTGCCCGTTACAGACGATGTGCCATTAAGTGAAGATGATGATAATCCATTTGGTGATGCCGATGAAAAACCAAAGCCACCAACAGCATCCTTGGTTTTAACGGAATCAACACCAATTACACAGGAATCTCAGGTGGTAAACAATAATAATAATTCTGATAATTCAACTAATCATGTCGTTGATAATCAACAATCAATAACAAATGGAAAATCTGATGAAACAACAGCAACAACAGCAACAACAGCAACAACAGCAACAACAACAGCAGCAGCAGCAGTAAAAGCAAAACCTTCTAGTGAACCAAACATTGAAATTACTGTTAGTGATCCAACGAAAGTTGGAGAAGTATGTAGAAATGCAAACAAAAATAAATCGACAGCAAGATAATTCTTTGATATTTTTTTAGGGAATCTCATCGTATATGACCTATCGTATAACAACCAAAACTTCATTACGTTTTTTTAAGGCAACTGAATTTTCTGTTAATCGTCGTTTCAGTGATTTTCTTGGTTTACATAATAAATTAGTGCAAAAACATTTGCAAGTCGGTATCATACTTCCGTCACCACCGGAAAAAGATTCATTTGCTATGGCTAAAGTTAAAATCTCTAAAGATGAAAATATTCCATCGGATTTCATCGATCGTCGTCGTTCGCAATTAGAACGTTATTTAAATCGTTTAGCTCGTCATGAACGATTAGTTCAAGATCCTGATTTTCGTGATTTTATTGAAATGTCATCGGATCTACCTCGTTCATCGAGTACACAAGCATTGAGTGGCGCTGGTGTTCTTCGTGTTCTATCGAATCTTTCGAATTCCGTTACCAAATTAACAATTAAAACTACTGAACAAGATCAATGGTTCGATGAAAAACACACATTTATAGTTGATTTGCATACAAATTTCAAACAATTATATTCTTATTTCAATAATCTTTTTACACAACGTAAAGAATCAGGTCAAGCTCTCAAACAATTAGCAGCAACATTGAATCATCTAGCAACAATCGAAGAACATACATTGCTATCAAGTGCATTGATTGAATTAGCGAATGTCAATGAAAAACTCGAACAGATTAGCGTTGATCATTCGTGTAAAGAATATTCTGTGATTAGTGAATTAATCAAAGAATATGTTTCACTATTAGAAATGGTTCAGTTAGCATTTCAAGAACGCATTAAAATTCATCAAACATGGCTGAATGGTGAAGATACATTGAAGAAAAAACGTGAAACAAAAACGAAATTAGAACAAACATCGAAAAATGCCGATAAATTGCCAACAATTGAAATGGAAATACATGAATGGGAGGGTAAAGTTGAACGAGGCAAAGAAGATTTCGAACGTATATCAACAACAATCAAACAAGAACTCGAAATATTCGAGCAATTACGTATCGAGGATTTTCGAAATGCAATTCAAAACTATTTGAAATTATTATTAGAAGAACAGGAGAAAATCTTAGAAGTCTGGGAAAATTATTTACCTGAAGCAAATAAAATCAATGTATAAAAAAGCAAACTCAACCAACAAAAAAAATATTCTCGAATTATTCGTTTCTTTGTTTTTTTTTCGAGCACGACACAATTGTGATTAGTACTGTCTTATTTTTTATTCTCTGTATTTCTAAAATCTCGAGTCATATCATATAATGGTGTAACACAAATAACTTCTCTCTTATTTAGTCGCTCAACCAACAATTGTTGTTTTAAATGCATTCCACTGCTTCAGTATTCTTTTTCTTTAATCGGTGTGTGTGTGTGTGTATTCGTCTTTTATTATACTCTATACATAGAGAAACCAAACAAAAACTAAGCATTCAGTGAGAATTTTAAGGTGGCTTTTTTTCTCTTTCAGTTTTAGATATGCTTTCGATGATTTGGAAAGTTCTTATTTGTATGATTTTTATTCGAAAAATTCTTGCACAACAAAGTTCAGTTCAAATACAGAAGATCGAAGCTGACCCACCGAATCCAAATGTTGGCGAAGGTTTGAAAATTCGATGTTTTCTAATCAATGTCGATCCATTTGCACAATATCCGACGCAAGTTCTATGGAGTATTCGACGATTTAGTATGTATTCGAAAATGAATTCTTCGGAAAAAAAAACGATCTTTTTTTTTCTTGTTTTCTACAGGTCAAGATCGTGATTTTCGTATATTGGCCTACGGTGGTTCGGTTCGAGATACGTTGAGTGGTCGTGTTAGTGCTCGAAAAGAATCTGAAGAAGTCTATGAAATTGTTTTTCGACCCGTTCAAGAGTCCGATTCAGGTGTTGTCCGATGTGAATTAGCCAATACCGAAGCGCAAGTTCGTCTCGAACAAACAATCAACGTTCTCGTACCGCCATCGATTACATTCATAACTCCCGATATTCAAGTACGTGCTGGCGATCCCGTTACACTCGAATGTCAAGCACAAGGCAATCCGCCGCCATTACTCATGTGGATCCGGCAAGGACAAGAATATCCAACCTCGTATAGTGGTTTGTATACAATTGAAAGTGTCAGTCGAGATGACCGAGGTTTGTACAAATGCGTTGCCGAACAACAAACCGGACAAAAGTTAACAGCTGAAAATTTTGTTAATATTTTCGTTGATTTCGATCCAACGGTTATATGCGATCAGGTTATTGTCGAGCAAGTGCCGAACATAAATGCCGATGCTGAAATAACTTGTCTAGCCGAAGCTTATCCGATGAGTGTATTGAAATGGGAATTTTCTCAAGGTAACACCAATGTTCGTCGTGCAATATCAAGCGGTGCAAAATATCGTATCGATACGAATATCGCATCGGACTCGATCGATAGTCGATACGGTAGTCGATTGATAATCAAAAATGTTGAACCAAGAGATTTTGGTAAATATACGCTTATTGTTATGGATGAAAGTAAACGACAAGCAAGTGCTTGGACAGAATTACGTCCGAGTTCGTATATTCGACCATTTAATCGAGCTATTTCATTTTTTCATCTTTCAACCTATGTTCTGATATTTTTCTGTCTGATTATGAATGCTGCTTTTCACTGATCTTTACATATCTGTCTTGTTTTCTTTTTTTTCGCTTTTGTACATAATAATAACATTTATCTGACTTCCGTCATTTTGTTTCTGTTTGTTTGTTTTTTTATCTTTATACAATAGTTTCTACGTAGTTGTTTGCTAATGAAATTAGTTTTCTTTTTATACAATATTTGAAATAAATGATATTATGTATTCAATGAAAATATAAACTTTGTTTGTGATTAGTGAGAATTTATTTTATTTTTTCAACGGTTTTTTTTATGACTAGACTGAGAGAGAGAGAGAAAGAGAAAGGAGAAAGATTTTATTCTAAATATTCAATGTGTTTATAATATGTGTTCGACAATTGAAATCGTTGAAGATTAGTAACCATTTTCGTTATCATTATCAAGTGATTTGCTACGTGTATAAGAAAATGAACTATGATTTTCATTCATAATTAATGACTAAGAAAATACAAAAATAATTTCATAATTCTCTTTGTTTTTCTTCTCTTACCATTTTTTCATCTTTAACCGGCGGATTTCGTAGAAATAACATGAATGGTGCATAGCAAAGACAAATAAATGAAACAATATGAAGCATACCACGAAAACCAAATGCATGAACTATAAAACCACTTAATGCCGGGCCTAGACAAAATTACATATTGGCAAATTAATCAATTTACAAAATCATCGATTGATTCATTTACCAACAGCAAAACCAAGACAAAATGCAACATCAGCTATTGCATAAACACTTCCATAAACCGATGAATGACGAATATCGACTAGATAGCCCATTGTTGGCATCATCGATGAATCGACCATACCAATAGCAAAACCAAGAATACCATTCGGAATAATTAAACCATAGATACTCGTTGCCATTGGTACACCAATTAATGCAATAGATATACATACCATACCAATCATACAGCATAACCATCTAAATATTTGAATACAAAGACAAAAAAAACAATGCATTCTCTCTCTCTCTGTGTTTTTAATTCACAAACCTTCCCATTTTATGAGCCATAGGTCCGAATAAATTCGTTCCGATTAAATACGAAATCGATGCAGGTAAAAACGCAATTCCTGAATAAGAAAATCCATCGTATACTTTCCTCTTGTCAGTTAATTTTTTGTTTACCTTGTTGAAATTCACTTGCTTTCATTGTTGTCATCATCCAAATGGGCAAGGATGGTTCTAACATGGCAATACCAACATTACCAAATGAAATTGCACCTAGAACAGAACATATTTTCAAATTCAAATCCATCATTTGTATTACTAACCCGCAGCTATGAGAATATACGGATCTTTGATCAATGTTTTCAGTGAAGTGCCTTCGACCGGTTCACCGGATACACCAGGTTTCAAAACCATTAGTTGTAAAACTATTTTCCAAAAGTCAAAATATTTTTGCATTCTCTAGCCGTTATTCATCTTACATCCGTCGAAAAATCCTAACGCGGCTAGAATTAAGAATGGTGATGCTTTGCCAACATATTCGTACATAAATCCGCCGAATGGTGGACCCACTAAACAAATCGAATGTTCATTCAATGAATATCATTGTTCTTTACCTAAAACACCAAGTGCCAATCCGCCTAACGCAGTGCCCATAGCTTTGCCTCGTTCTTCATCATCCGGATATCGTTCTGCTAACATTCCTAGACCTGAACAACGAAAATTTCTTTAAATATTGATCATTTGTTCTGTTAGTATTTATATTTATTTACCTGACACACTCGAACATGCCGAACCAACACCTTGAATAGCCCGAGCAACGAACAAAAGTCCAAAACTTTTACTAAATGCAAATGCTAATAAACAAAATAGACTGTTCAAACAGAAAGAACTTCCTCGTTTTTTTTCTTCTCGTGTCTTACTCAGAGTCGATATGAACATAATCACAAAGCCAGAAAACATCGGTATACTATAACCGATTCTAAAAACGTCACATCACATGTATTCGATTCGTTTTGAATAAAAAAATTCAATTCAATTTCTACCGATTTGTCAATGGTCCAATAAAAGGATTCGCTATCAATTGAACCAGAGCTTTCGATGCAAACATAAGTCCAACCCATTGATTTTCCTTTTTTTAAGAGAAAGAAAAACACAGGCAATTCTTTTTGATCTTTTCCTATATGCTTATATTTCCGTTTCGATAGTTCACGACTTCATACGGATATATTTAGTCAAAGAAAATGTCTTACATTTTTTAAAATAATCGTTCGTTCTTTATTTGCTGCGTCACTTCTATTTGCATACCAATCGACCGTCCAATTACAAGTTGCACGAAGTTCAGTACGTAGTTCCATTGGATGTCGAACGAAATAACTTCGATGATTAACTAATTCTGGATTTGAACAATTTTTAATTAAAGCTTTATATGTATCTTCAATTGTTGTATTTGGATTTTGTAAATGATAGAGATAATCAGGTATAATTGGAACTTTAGATATCGAAAGAATTAGATTTTCAATATAAGAAGAAGAAAAAGCAATAACTAATAAAACTTACCCACGGTTGTTAGAAGCATATTATCAAGAAATAAAGCGACGAAGACAATGAATAGAATGAGAGCACGTGACGATCGCCATTTGTACCAAAAATCTTTGGCACTGTCGATGATTGAATTAGGCATCATGGGTTTTCTTAGGATGATTTGAACTAGAAGAGAAAATCCGATTGTTAAATAATCAAACCAATAAATGAGAATTTGGAATTATATGATCGGATTAGGAAATCAATGATCGATATGTCATAAAAATCAAAGCAAGAAGAGGACAAAAGATTTTCAAGTAGATTTAACCTACGTATTTATAGAGAAATAGAAGAGACAAAAGAGAAAGAGAAAGAGAAGAAGAAGAAGAAGAAGAAAAAGTAATCGAAATAGGAAAAAAAAGAAAAACGATGATGATGGTGGTGGTGGTGATGATGATGATAAGTGTGTGTTTGTTTGTTTGTTTGCTCAATTTTTTCTTTCATTCTTTCTGATCGATAGATAGGCTTCCGGTGAGACCACAAATCTTGTCAAACTTTTTCCTAGACTGATGCCATTACTATTTCTTCTCTATTGACCGTCATAATGTCGTTTAACGTATCTATCGATATAATTGTTCTGTCGGTTCGTTTGTCTTTGTTCTCCCTCTCTGCAACGTACATACATATATATATATATATAATAAGTCTCTATCTCAACGCACATATGTAAGCATTTTTGAATGCAATTGTAATTATTCTCTAGCTCATAACTGTGATTTACTATTTATGAATTCATTGACGAAGAATGAGAAAAGTAAAACCAAAGAAAAGAAATGTCAACTACAGATGAAATTAAAGTATTCGAAGAGAACAAAAAAAAATGAGAGAATCAGCAATATATTAGAGCAAGTAGATTTTGTTTGTTCCGTTGAAATATATGACAGCCGAAGATGATGACGTCTTTAGATGAGAATCTGTTAAATCAACGCATTTACGATGTTGATAATGGAAAGTAGGCATGATGCAGACGCGAGCAAAGAAAAAACGTTGTTCTGCTCTTTTCTTCTTCTTTTTCTTTTTAAATAAATGATTGAATGTTAAAAGAACAAAACATCTGTTTAATATTATTGTTATTATTAATATTATTTAATATAATTATGAAATCAAAGAAATGTCCGCTGATCGAGACCAAACGCGTTCGATTTCTTCTGAAATTCGATCGTATACATATGTAGAGCAGACGAGGAAAGAACGAGAACTTCGGATGTCATTCAAAAAATCATTCGAGTTGTTATGATAATTTACAAGTCGACTGAACAAAAGACGAATAATAATCATCTAACAACAAAAAACAGCGAGCTAGACCAGAAAGAAAGAGCAAAAAAGACGACATGAAGATGATGATCATTATTATTATCATCTGCATTGTGACGACTTCCTTCGATTAGCATAGATCGAATCACGCGTACACAACCAATCTTCAATCATGCGTTTGTCATCATGCATCGACATACAAAAGAAAACGAATAAATTGGATATTTAAATAGACAACAACAACAAAATCTAATTTACACAAAAAGACAAACTATTATTTAGAAAGATCTTTATTTTGTTGTTTTTAATTGATTGAATTAAATTAAATTAAAACTAAGAAGTATTGTTAAACAATGAATAAGAATATTTGCACTTGAACAAACGATAACTAAAATTAATAGTGGAAATAAATTGGCGTCTGATTTTTGTAAGAAGAGTTTATATTTAAAAATCGTCTAAAAAAAATCGAGAATTTCAAATAGAAAAGGCAATGATTTGTTTTTTTTACATGATATGTAATATAGGTCATATAAATGATTTGAATCAATGATAAACTGTAGAATATGATCAAGATGAAACGAGACGTTTTCGTATTTGTCTAGAATTGATAAAAATCAAATTGAAAACGAAACTCGAATATATGATGTTAATCAATTCAATACTAGATGAGTTCCCATTGATAACCAGATTAGTACAAGAGAAATGCCCATAGAACAAAAAAGAATTTGATGAAAATCATTATTTGATTGATAACGAATAGTTAAAATCAATAATGAAATCTAAATAAACGAGATTTTTCTTATTTGATAATTGTTCAATTTTATTTCTCATTAATTACTATTAACATCGAATCGAGATGTAATAACCATGAAAATGCTGATGATTTAACATGTACGATTTCTTTGTTTGACCTATAGACAATTTTACATTCGTTTTTTTTTCAAAAAGAAAAAATAGAATGTTCTTACGAGAGGTTCTTTCGATATTTATGAACCATCCAATTTGTCCATGGAAGTAAGAGAATAAGTAAAATCGATACTAAACTTAATCGAATCTTTGAGGAGAAAAAACAAACAAATTATAAAAAGTGTATTCGTGTTGATTAGCAAATCATTACGATCATCATGAAAAAATCCTCATTTCGACGATTATACAAGGCAAGAAATCGAACATAGAAATGTATTCCTGTATAAGCTGTTAACAATACAATTGATAGAGTAGTTAAAACAGCATTTGTAATTTCTGAAAACAAACTCAAGGCTAATCTAGGAAATTATTCGAATTTTTATGTACATACGACAAAAAATAGCTGTTGATAGTAAGCAAATGAGTACATAGACTAGAATTGAAAAACAAACAAATGATTGAATTCTGTAAAAGGAAATTTTTCATTGAATTCGACAAACTTGAATGAATAATGAATAGAAGATAAATAGGAAATTCATGATTTTTTGTTTTTGGTAAACTTTTCATTTGATGATAGTTCAGAAGTAATAAAACTGAAACAATGCTCAAACTAATTAACGCATAGAACCATCGTTGAAAATTAAGATTTTGTTTATTTAATTTCAATTTTTCATCGTCGATCATTTGCAATTGCATGTTGTCTATGAATTGTTCTAAAGCCAACGACATGTCATTGAATTTCACTTCTTTCTCGTTCTCGTTCTTTTTTTTCGTTGTACGTGCTTATTAAAATCCCTTTTTGAAGTAAAACATGAGAAGGTTCATTCTTGTTCTAATACTTGTTGGATTAGAAATTATTCATTGAGAATAAATTTTTTTATTGATATTTGAAAATAAACGAAACAAAAGAAGAAGAAAAAAAGAAGATTCAGTCAAAGTCAAACTCTCAGCACCAAATGACGTAGTACGCAAACGAGCAGAAAACAAAAGATCGAACAAATTCTCAAAATTTGTCACGAACATTTGGTGATGTTTGAATTGAGATATGTCGTGCTTCGATCTCTTGATCTTCACCATCATCATCATCGTCGTCCGTTTCGTCTTCTTCAGCTATATTCGACAGAGTAGCATGTATAGCACTCAGATCTCTGATAGCTTGAATTGGATTGATATTTGATTCGTTTGTTTCATTTATTTGTAAAATCGGTTCAGAACTTGATGTTAATATTGTTTGACTGGAATTATTTTGATTGAGATTAGGCATTGATAGTGTACTTGAAACCGATTGTAAAGCTGAAAATGTTGTGTCAGGTGCTGAATCAAGATTACTATCGATCGAACGAATTTTCTCTAATGTTGAATAGAAATTATGTTTGAATGCAAAGAAATTTTCTTTAATCAATGGATTTGTTTCTTGTGTTAATGTTGTTAATAATTCTCCGACAACTATTACACCTTCATTCAATAATAAACTATTTTTAGCAAGATCTTCACGTGTTTCATCGAGACGATTCATCATTTCGAAACGTAACATTTGTATATCTTGTTTTAATTCTTCGAAATCGCCTTCACGTATCTCATCTTGTTCTTCACGTTGTTTATGTAAGAGAAAACGTTTTATGACACGTTCCATAACTTTTTGATAAGTAAGAGTTTGATTAACATCAAACGATTTTCGACGAGCTCCATTGGAATTTGTTATTTGTCCATTGGATACTGTCGATATTGGTCTATTATTATTATTATTTGAGTTACCATTTTGATTATTGTCTGTTGTATTTCGAATCATGATAGGTAAAGGTGCATTATTATCCATCGCATTTAAATTATCCGAATTATCCGATGATTTCTTTCGACATTGGAAGATTCGTTGATAGAGATAATAGAAACTCTTAGGAGTTGGAATTAAATTAAATGGAACTGGTAATGTTCCACCTAAAAAACAATAATAATTTCGTTTTGTTTTTATTTAAAATTATTGACTTTAGTTTAGTTTTTTTTCTACCTTCTTTTATATATTCCATATAGAGTTTACTTCGTGCAAATTTCCATTCAACATCAGCATGTTCTTCAATTGTTTCATAAGATTTCGACATCATAGCAATAAGCATATTTAATAAAACAATAACACTTGCAATATTAAATGTTCCATAGATAAAATAGCCAATCATTTCGGTAAAACGATTCTTGTAATTACCTAATTTAACTCCATCTTTTTCCGAAAGACCAAATAGAGACCAAAAAACAGTTTTAAATGTTCCACCCATTCTAAATGAATACGAGAAAAACAAATCATTTTAATAGAGAATTCGTCGTTTGTAAATCAACATACGTTCCGAAATATGTTTCAGCTGGCAAAGGTGGATCATCATCTCCGAGTACATGATCAGTTACTTGAACTTTACCGCGAACTGATTCACTATAATACCAAAAGAGATTATTTAAACCGAACATAAATCCACAGAATATAATTAAAAATATAATTATAAATTTGCCAATATCCTAAATGATTAAAATCGAACAAGTTTTATTTAAAAACAAAGAAAAACTTTTATTCTTTTACATACAGACATCATTCGACCGAGTGAGATTTGTAACGGTCCGAGATGTTGAATAGCTGGCAGAAGAAAACAGATCCGAGAAAAACTAAAAATATTTGCTATAGCAAATAGACCTTCTGCCACATTGACAGGATCGAATGCAACCCAATAAAATCGATCTAATAGCAAACAGAACAAATCATCAAATCTTTACACGAAAAAAAACACAGAAGAATGAAGTCAATTTCTACCAGCATTTAACCAGTAAAAAATCTGATAAATTTCATATTGTTGCTTTTCATTTAACTTATAGAGTCCGCCGAGATCATTCAGAAATGTTTGATCACTTAATTTTTGTATTGCAAATGTAACCTAATCAAATAAAAAACAAATAAAACACTACGAGAAAAATTCAATGATCTACTTTGAAAAATACGTAATATTTCAAAGCAAACGATGATATATATAGAATATTCATGCATGAATCGACAATATTATTCCATGATAAAAGATAATCTTTTAAACCATCCATATAACCTTGTTTGATTTCATGCCAAAGAAAACCAATAACGAATACTGTTATTGCAATATCGATCCATGTTGGTGTATAATGTCGATAATAGAAGTCATCGACTTGCGGATAATACAAGCAACGATTCGAATAGTTGTATTTGCAAAGATCAATGGTTTTATTTAATAATCGAGAAACATTCGGTTTTGAAATACTTAAACGAGCTAAAGGCTTTTTATATTCATTGGCAAATAAAAGACTCGACAAAATAATTAAAATTATAAAAATAGCGTACGATATTGTATGACCAATAAATTTAATACATGGTTGACGAATAAATTTTTGAAACTAAACAACAAAATTTTTCATTTATGTTATCAAAAGAAAAAAAACAGTCACAACGAATATCGATCTACTTTGATTGTTTTTTTTGACCATGATGTTAGAATATAAACAATGCATGCAACTGGTAATAAGAAAACGTAAGCAAGAATTAATAGAAAAATTAAAAGCGGATTTAATTTGAAGAAATTTCGTATATCACTATGCCAGATTTCGACAAGTTTTTGTTGACAATTTGAATGTGCAACAAACTAGAAAGAAATCAGATGCATGAGATTATTTAATGAGTGTGTGTTTTTTTTACAGGTTTCTCTTCGTATTTAATTGCAAGATAAAGCCGAGCTAATAGAACATATTTTTCTTCGGTTTCTTTGCCAGTCTTACCAAGAACACAATCGAGTTCTTTATGACCGCGAACTTTATCTAATAATTTGACTGCATAAGCACTCAATTGATCAGCGAGATTGATATATTCATTCTAAAAAAATTCAAATACACAAAGTTTCATTCGAAAGTTCAGTACTTTGAAATATTTTTCTTTGCCAGATAAATCTCTTAGTTCATGTCCAAGTTCAAATGCCGTTAGAATCGGATCAATCGATGCTAAACTTATATAACTTTCACTTGCTAGACCACGATAGGCATTTAAACGTGATTGTGCATGACGTAATGAGTCAAATTTGAATTTATTATGACATTCTTGACATTTACAATGATAATCATGTGGTTTGGTTATTCGATCTCCACCACGTAGAAGTAATTGAACTGAAACAACAAGAATAAAATTACAAATCGATTTCTTTGGTTCAACATACCGATTTCTGTTCGATTATATTGCGAAGCAAGAATCAATGGAGTAATATCAGGCGCAAATTGTGCATCATCAGATGATGGTGTTTGCCAAAATGAATCGTCGTTGCCTGTAAAAACTTTTTTGTCATTAAGAACTTTAAATTTCGGATGACGAAGACAAGCTTCAGCTATTTGAACATGTCCGAGATAGATGGCAAGCAAAAGAGCTTCACGCATTTTTTGTCCATCACAATGTGCCAATAATAATGTCACAACCTAATCGAAAGAAAGAGATCAAGATTTGTTGTTGTTTTTTTTGTAACAATTAATTTCTACTTCGAGATGTTCATTTTCAATTGCCAATCTCATTGCTGTCCGACCTAATTGATCGGTGACTTCGATATTAAATTTCGGATTTTCTTCGAGTATTCGATTGACTGTATTATAATCTCCATTTTCACACGCATGAACAAATTGTTCATTGATATTAATTTCCTAGGAAAATAAAATCATTTTCGAAACGAACATTTTTCTCTTTCAAATCAGCATACTCCATTTCGTCCATCATTAGTATACATTTGTTTGTACAAACTTGCTCGTCCACCTGCATAGCCAATTCCATATCCGCCGGCTCGTTTACGCATGTTACCTTGCGACCGAGCACTAAATCGTTTGGCTTGAAATGTTGCTAAAGCACTACTACCGATTGTCGACATATTAATTTGTTGCTTTCATCAACTGATGTAGGCTATAGATAAATATTGATCTTTAAAAAAAAACCGTACGAACGGAAATGTGCGAAGTTAAAGTTCTTTTTTTTTGTTCTATCGATTATGCAGGTTTAGTTCATTAGGCTTCTATAGTTGTTTTCAGAATTTAGTTTTGAGAAGAAAAAACAAGAAGAATAAAATCAGTAAATGAGGGAGAAAAAGGAAAAAAACATAGCGTTTTTCCTTGTTCAATCTGTTGAAGACGATAAGCAGATGTTAGACTATAGCGTGTTCCTATTTATTTATTTTTTATCCTGATAGATTGATAAGAGAACGGAACGCATTTGAAAGATCAAAAAAAAGTATATTCGAAGATTAAATATCATCTATCTATTCGATATATTAGATGTTATGTTTTATTTCATGAGATTAAAAGAAAAAGCAAAATAAAAGTGCACCTGTATGTGTTAGAGAAGAAGCCAAATGTGATTCTTTATCAAAACTAGCGAGTTCAACAAATGACATGATGTCTACAGGAAACGGAATACTTGCATTGGATGATGATTTTTAGTTAAAAAAAGGACAGAGAAAGAAGAAAACTGAGAGAAAAAAATGACAAATGATCTGTTTTATAAACGTGTCATTTAACATGGAGAACACATGACAAATATAGATATTTGAATAATGATGAAAAGGAAAACACTGGATATTAAAAAAAACAAAGCGTATATTTATTTTTCAGGGTTTAACTTTGATTCAAGTTATTTAATTTGAAAATTAAAATGAAAAAGAAAAAAGAACGAGATCGTTTGTAGAGGACGCAATAATAACGAACTCGATCGATAGATAAATAGAGAAAGAATCGAAAAAGAAGATAGTTGTTTCTTTATATTTGAAAATGGTGAATACAACCGTTAGATTTGAAAATAATCATAATCCAACAACGAATTCGAATTCGTCATCAACAAGAATATCATTTCCAAAGCCAACTTATTATCAAGAATATGTTTATTTAGTTACGGGAATATGTGTATTAATTATTCTTTGTATACCAAATATATTTTCGATGATAAGAAGTTATGAAGATTTTGCTTATGATCTTCTATTTATGTTTCATGCAAGTTTGTGTGAATCATTTCTCGGTTTTATTTTTACTTATTTTCTTTGTTGTTTAAGGTTGTCTTATTTTATTCTTCATTTCCATTGTATTTTTTCAAAGTAAATACAAATGATCATTGTTCTCTCTCATTTGCTTATCTTTTAATTAGATGTTGGAAATGTTTCAACGACAATAATTAGTCTTATTTTGTTGGGAATATATAAGATGATTCATTATTTAATTCGTTATCGATATTGTCGAGCGAATTTTCGACGGGATTTTCTGTTTTCTACAGTTTGTTTCATTTTTCGAATTCAATATATAAAATTGAACACAAAAACATCGTGCTATTTTAGATTCAATTAATTGGATTGTTTACGTTCATGATTATTTATATTATCTGGAGTTATTTCTTAATTCGAAAGAAATCAACAGAAAATCAAATGAATTCAGACTTTAAGCAAAAACGAATATTTTATTCGTTTGTAGCTTTAGATTTCATGTTAATTGTAAATTATATTTTTCGGTCAACATTTTTTAAAATTTTATTTGAATAGATTTCGACATTAATATTAAGCATTCGTTCACCGGAACAATTCGGTTTATATGAAATTCTCATTCTATCGATAGGCATTCCATTGGCTTTACTTTGGTTGATCATCGGAATATTAATGGTAAATAAAATAGTCTTAAAACGAACGTCATTTCTCTCTTCTTCGTTTTTCTTTCAGTCGATCTATTCGAATTGTTTATTCATAAGTTTGTTCTATATTTTCTCGTTAATTCAGCCGTTTTATATAGTTCATCTGGTGTTTAAATCGATACATGATTTAAATAATCTTTCGGGAGAATTCGATCGAATGAACGGATTTATGTCGTTATTTATAATTATATTTGTTTGTATAGGTACGAATTTAGTCGTACATTTATCAACAAGTATAACAGCGTGTTGGATGTTAACAAAAACTGAAAAGAATATTTTCAATACACGTTGGATGTGGACAAGTATTGAAAGTATTTAGAAATCTATTTCGTTTATTTTTTGTTCTTGTTCGTTTAGTTGTTTAGTTGTTTGAGTGTATTTCCGTTTTTGTTTTGTGTATGTGTGTCGATATATTTTGTAGATAAATAAAAAAAATGGCAAATAGACTTGATGAACGTAATGAAAGTTTTAATATCGATGAACTCGAAGATTTAATATCCAATGAAGACGAATTTATGCCCAAACCGAGTCAAATCTCATCGAGTATTACACAAGCACAGAGTTTAAGTTTGTCATTACAAAAAGCATCGACAAATACTCAAAATAAACAACAACAGTCACTTAATCAATCGCTTAATCAAAAAGAAAATAATGTTTTAACTATCAAAACATCGAATATACCGGGACCTGTTGGTTTACTGCCGATTCTTGTAAGTTATGATCTTTTTGATTAATGAAAAAAATATTCGATGATTTAGAATACAAAAGACGAAATGAAACGGATAAAAGAAGATAAAACAGCTCGAGACAAAATCGTAACAAATGAAGAAAATCTTAATAATAAACGAACAAAAGCTTCGTCGGATGTAAATACTCGTGTTTTGTTTCTTTGCCTAATGATTTTTCGAATAGCTTTTCAGTCTGAATATTATGAATTATCCATCATATGGATTAGCTCTTCAACAATTAAAAAACATATTTCATTGTGAACCGATTAGTATCGAAACAGCACTTATGAAAGTAAGATCAAGACGAACTAAATTCGGATGATAATGTTTTCTATTTTGAATATAAAAAAAAACAATCAGGCTCGGTTAGGTATTAAAAAACGTATTCCACTTATGTGTGCAGCTGTAACACAATATGATCGACAAGAGAATACGATTTTACTCGATAAATCAGGTTCGATTCTTTCATTTAAACTATTTCAAAAATCTTCTCTTTAGCTCATATTCGAGCAACATTCATCGGTGATGATGAATTGCTCGACAGCTTCAATATTCGTATTGGTCATACGCTTGTCTTACGAAATGTAAAAATCTTATTCAAACCGAACAATAAGTAATTATATAGTTCTCTTATTATTAATTTTAGGTAGCAGTTTTCACTTCTGTTCGTCGTCGACATCATTATGTGAATATTCATGTACAAAATATTATTGCTATTCAAGATCCGTTATTGGATAGTTTAAGCTTGTCTATATCAAGTCAAAATTATCAACAGGAAAAAACGACGAAATCAATTGAAAATGAAATATTTGCCTATGAAGATTCATCGACTTGGCAAAATGAAACATTTCGTGTATTTTCTCAATCGGATAACGAAGATGACGAACAACGACCGACGAAAAAATTTCAATCATCAAATTCAGGTTTTAATCGTGTTAAATCAAAACCTGTGCCAACAACAACAACGAGCAAGAAATTTCAAGGGACAATTTCGACTAAAGCTAGCTCATCGACAAGCACAGTCGTTCAAACAAATCAACCACAACCAATTGAAACGGATCTCAACATCGAAGGTAAATCTTATTGTTTGTCAAAACAAAAAATGTTTTTTGTTCTTTCAGATTTTAATAATGATTTTTTTTCCGATTGGTAATCGTAGTATTTTATCTGTTCAAGTATTGTACGTTCTCTGTAGATTATCTTACTGTCATTTATTTGTATAATAATAAAAAACAAACAAACGTGTAAGAGAAAGAGAGACGAGATCATATTATGCATATAAATAAAAAAGATTTTCATGTACTTCTTGTTTCTTCATTTGTTTGAGACAATCGATGTTGAAATGTTTTCGAAGCATTTCCTTTTCTTGTTAATACTTCGTTGATACCTCATTGATTCCCGTTAGAATTTCACCTTTACTATCATTACTATCATCATCCACATCTGGTGATAAATCCGTTTGATCGTCATTCGAAATAATATTCAATGTTATATT
>Ga0209960_1001426_pt1 | contig 31833 bp, 28 predicted proteins | sample ThiBiot_500_plan_2_FD_183947 | JGI IMG/M metagenome (GOLD analysis project Ga0209960, IMG submission 183947) | Wastewater bioreactor microbial communities from Cape Town, South Africa - Thiocy_expt_500_plan (SPAdes) | ecosystem: Engineered > Bioreactor > Thiocyanate-remediating >... | reverse complement strand
TGACGGAATTTAGAGAATTTTTTGAAGAGGATTGCGGTCTTTTTTAAAGGCCTGCAAGGAAGTGAAATTCATCTCTGACCATCTACTAACAGGCTACCATAACTCGATACAAAAATCAAGAAAATTCAGCCTAAAAACAAAATAAAATTACATTTAATATCAATTATTTACTAAATAAAATTATCCCTAAAAAAGAAATGAGTACTTTTTTCTCATTCAGCCACTTAAACTATGATATTTTTTTAAAAATGAAGCTAAGATTTTATTTCCAACTTCAAGGGATAAAAAATTTTTTTTATTCGCAAAATATAGCTTTTCATTCTATTGTTGCTTAACTGGACAAAATGCATAAGGGGGTTTCACATCTTGATTTTAAGCTTGCTAATTTGCTGTTAAGTTGGCAAGGAGACGTCTGGGTATCTGGTATGGAATGTGCGGTTCAAAAGAAGATCTTGTCTGGTGGATTTGGAGATCGTCGAAAATTTTCACCTGAGCGTTTAGACCATGTAGATTATCTAGCAGAAAAACAAAAGAATCCTGGAAACATTAAGGCAAATGATCCCAGGAAATTTTATTCAGGTCATGCCGCCGATAGCTTTGCAGCGGGGTTAGCAATTCGTGAGCTTATGACTGGTAACCATCTATCTCAGGATTTGTTTGATCAAAAACAGGAAGGGCTTTTTAAGGTCATTAATGAACTGTTACTTCCTAATCCTGAGGAAAGATGGAGTATGGTTCAGGCTCAAAAAGCGCTTAGGAAACTCTTACCAAAAGAATCTCCTCAAGAGCTCTTCGCACAGTTTGAACAGGCACTTTTGGCATCTGGTATAGGATTAGTAGCCCCCCCTCATGAAGAGTATGTTCATTGCCAATATCTATTACCAGAAACAAAAGATTCTGATGAAACAGACGTACAAGTTTATGGACAAGATCTTCCAGTTTATAAAAAACTACGAACTGGCGATGAGGCACAAACACCTTATACTGATTTATTAGAAGAAGGAATGGCTTATACAGACATTCCAGACGATGATGAGCCGCATTATACAGATTTGCCAGACTATGACCATAATCCTCCCCCACGTCGCAATGGAAAAGGGAATCCAGAAAAGACTGAGTGGCACTATCAATAAGAAAGTTTATAAGGCAAGAGCCCGATTTAGGGGCTCTCGTTCAGTCATGTTCCTCATTTTGGATGCTTTTAAGATAAAAAATTCTTTTAAGTATCTTGCGGTTTAAGGTGAAAATTTTGTTTCAACACGTTCTTCAGAATAGATGTCGAGTTTGACTAAGTTTTTGTAATTTCAATTAAATCGATAATTTAATCCTTTTAAAAGAACCAAACTCACACTAAATCACAGCGTTACGCTCCTTTAGTCCTTCATACTTTTCTCATCTTAGAATTACCTATAGTGCAAAAAATGCGATATAAAATCTTTATCGCAACAAACGAGATAAAAAGTAATAAAATCAAGCACTTTTATACTTGCATTTCAAATAAGAGCTCGCTATGATATTTTTAGATAGGTAGCTGGGGGCTGCCAAAGCGTTCACTAAAGGTCTCGGCAAGTTAGGGGAGGGAACTTTAGATAAAAAAGCAGGGAAGGCTTAAAGATTTAATATCACCCCCACCAATTTCCTTCGTTTACCCATTCATTATTAATTTTAAATATCTAATCAATTTAATAAAAGACTTTACCATCATTTTATATCCTCTTTTTTCGACTGAATGCTCTCGTCTGAGGGAAGAAACAGAAGATTATTATAGAAGAATAAAAAAAAGAGGCCTTAAGGGGCCTCTTTCAAATTTTACTTTTAAGTTTATTTGTGGCTTATTTCAACACAGCAAAAGCAATTGTAAAGCTCGAGCCCTCTATCGTTTCGTACTTTCCATTCCCTATTGGAAGAATAAGCTTGTAATGTCCAACAACGCCTTTGTAGCCCTCATCTTTTAACGTATGGTATTCTCTTTTCTCGTCTATAATCAGACGTGCACAAGCATTGGGATATAACTCAAGAAGATTTTTAATTCTTTGAGCGCCCAGCTCGGGAAGTTTATGGGAAGCTTTACCACCTTGTATGTCTTTCTTTTCGGCAGTAACGTCTCCAGAAAGTATTGAGCCAAATCCTAATTCAATTTTTTTGTTTATAAAGTTTACTCCCATCAATTTTTCTACTTCATCATGGGAGAGTGTTGATGGCGCGCTTACAATTTTAGATGGCATTGTTGCTTCCATTAACGGACCATGATTTTCACTCTCTTCTAAAACCGTAATTTCTAGGGGAGTAGGAAGGGGAGACTTAATCGTAGCACCACTTGATGAGGGCAATAACTCTTTCAGTATTTCTGTTTCATCTTTTTTAACCTTAGAACCTGTTCTTTTACGGCCCCCTTTTGGTGATTCACTTTTAATCTCTTCTTTTGGCCCTTTGGAATGTGTTTTCTTCACAGACTTCCTGCGCGTTTTTGGGGATTTCACTTCTTTCTCATCTGCGATAACTTCATCTGTAGAAGAGAGCGCGGCAAGACGGGACGCTTCTAAATTGCGTCTCCAGGCTTCCTCTTCTGCAGTTATAATTGGAGGATACTTAGGCGGGACGGGTGCAGGTTCATCGAATGCGTATAATTCCTCATCACTTTCTTCCTGAGCTACCTGGTTCGCAAATGCAATATCATCTGACGTAAAAAATTGCGCCGGTTTTTTACTAAGAATAAAAGCTGAGCTTTTTGTCGCTGTAGACTCTTCCTCTAGATTTGAAGCCCAGAGAGAAGTCCCCGCAGTTACCGCCCATATTGACACACTTAATATAATTTTCTGTGCAACTCTTTTCATTTGTGATTCCTTTTTTGCCTTAATAAAGTCTTTCTTTTATACCAGAACGAAACAAAAACACAACAAAAATTGTCAAAAAGGTATTTTTAAATTGTCCGTAAAAATAATAGACGAGGGTTTCCTCTAGCCTACTTTCTTTAACATGTAAGCATCCTTTTCAACAGCGAAAGTAATACTCACCAAAATATCAGGAAGTTTATACTCTCCTAAATAAGTCTGATAGAAACCAAAAGTAGATTGCATGCTATCCCCAAGTGTATTCGCATTACGCCTTTCATTGAGAATCCTTTTGAGATGGAAATTGACCCCTAATGTTCTCACTTCCGCTTCAAACTTACGAAGATCATCTTGTAAACCAATAAGAAACTTTTTCGTGAAATTTTTTATATCTTCTGCTTTAGTGACCATAAGACCTTCTTTGACCTTGTTAAAAACAGGTTTCTGAATTATGTCGTCATATCTGATTGCCATTCTTAAATTCGCCAGGCTCTCTGGCTTCATTTCAAGATCTTCAGGGCTCACGTGAAGACATTCTGCTATGCCTTTGAGGTCATCAACTTTCGGTTCATAAAAACCAGCGGTCATTTGTTGATAGGGAAGATAAACCTTATTATATTTTTTTGTCGCAATTTCCCCTTTTAACCCCATACCTTGCTCTCCAGCACAGGCAATAAGAATAAAATCTACTAAATCTATTTGCAGGGGCGCTGTAAATTCGCGTTTGTGTGCTTGCACCCCTTGAGGAAGAAGACCTGCTAATAAAATATCTGTCTGAAGCGCAGCGCTGCTGCATGCAAAAGCTAATGGCTGAAGTGCATCATTTTTATCTATGGGAGACTTCGGGACATCCCCATTACGAGATGTTTTTTGTCTAGAGATCGGCTTACCTGACTTTCTGCGTAAGCTCTTAGTTTTTGTTGTTGGCATTGAAGTTGCTGCTGCGGTCACTCCACGATCAGAAGCAAGGTCAGAACCTTCTGGATAATCCTCATATTCGATAACGCCATTTATTATCTTAATGGCATAAGGTACTTTCTCTGTTTCTGGGCCTTGTATTTCTGACGCCCAAAGAGAGGTGCTAACGCTTAAAGCCATGACCAAAAGGCTAAAAGAAATTTTTTGTTCTAAGGTTTTCATTACCCAACTCCATGTCATAATTAGAGGATCTCTTCTAGCAATCTATGAACAAAATGTAATGTATTTTGCCAATAAGGTATTAGATCCCTAAAAACTTAGGCTATAGAAAATCTTAGAAATATATAAAATCTGTACCAAAAGGTAAATATACAGAGCTACTTCTGACGGTATAAAGTTAAACTAAGTAAAACGCCATGCACGCCATATCTGCCTTCTGTCAGCTGGTACTCGGTTAATCTAGACTCCTGACCTGCAAGAGTTGATACTTCTCTTCTTTCATCCGAGATTGGCCTTGCTCCTGCGCTCTTAAGTCCTAAGACTTCAATTTCTTGTTGAAAGGAGAATTTTGCCTTCTTGATTTCTTGCAAATCAATTGGAGAAAGCTTCTTAACTTTTTGTTCAGTTATCACCAAATGTTTCTTGAGAATTGCAAGAGAACTTGATTCCCTGAATTCGTTAAGCTTTAAGAAAGGGACTAAATCCTCTTCCCTTTTACCTTGGAGTAAACTTTTATAGTTACAAGTATATTTATAGTTAGGAGTATCCCGGTCAGGCAAACGAACTTTATAAGTCATTCCTGTACCTGGTTCCTTTCCTGCCGATAAAATTAAGATAAGCTCCCAAGCTTCCAGCGTTGGTAAGACAAAAAAGTCTCTTTTTTGGGTTGTGGTTCTAAAAGTAAATCGAATCTGAAAGAGGAATAAAATTTGGCCGCTGAGAAATATCATCCAAAGTATAAATCTCTGGTTCTGTTGGTTGTGAGCCTGCCGCTTTAAGAACGACGTATTGCGGGGCACTTGATGAGGCAGAGGAGCTTGACGCGTCCATGCTTTCACGATCACTTTCTTCTTCCGCCTTTTCATCCCTTAGCTCAGCTTGTTCTGTTTCAATCATTCTTTTGTATTTTTTGACAGCCTGAGATGCTTTAGCATCCTGCTCTTTCTTCTCGACTTCTTTTCTGGCCGCTGCTTCTATATCAGCTTCCATTATTCTGTTATTTTTTTCTATTTTTCCCTTGATATTTATGCTCTTTTTTGGCGCCTTTTTACTTGCTTCCTTAGATTTAATCGCTTGTTCGCTCTCATCCGATGCTTGTCTACAATCATCTCTAATCCCGTGTTTTACAGGTTTTTGAGCTAATTTTGGGCTTAATCCAATGCTATGTGCTGCTTGTGAAAGAGCTTGAAGATCTGAAACTTGGGGAGTTGCTGCCATACTTGCATGAGGCGCTCTATGTCCTGATCTAGCGACCTCATCCTCTTTGGAAAGATCACTGGCCACAAGATTTAAGCCTTGAGTCAAAGCAAAAAGACTATAAAAGCTAAAAGTAAATACTCTTAAAAATTCCAAGATCAAACTCCATCTAAACATCTAAAAATACCATAAAACCAAAAGCCGAGTTCCTTTGCCTCACTCCTTGTTTCTTTTTTTAGTTTTTTTAACTTTTATAAACTCTACCTTTAAAACGACATCCAAGGATATTTCTTCATCGCCATCAAAAACATCATATTCGGCGGAAATTACTTTCTTAGGTGGAGACTGCTTTCCTATTCGCTGGGGATCATTTTCTTTCTCTTGCCGTTTAAGGATGGCACACACATTTTTTTTGGCTTTAAGTTTTTCTTGTGTCTCTATACTAGACGAAGCTTTAAATTCGTTTAAAAGTGCCTTTCTTCCTGAGAGAATAACTTCCTTTTCTTCTTGCAAAATACTCATTACATCTTTAGACCCTATTTTCGTTGGCACAACAAAGGTCTTAGATGATGATTTTTTTGTTGTTGTGCCGCCGCTTTTTTTTGTCCCTCCACCATCGAGCAGATAGGAAAGTTTGTCTCCTATGTTAGGCGTCACTGTATTCGCTTGAGGAAATGTTTTCGCTTTTGGTCTAGTAATAGGTTTTGCTTTTGGTCTAGTCGTACTAATTTTAGGAGGAGTAGACATCTCGGACTCCTCTAAAAATTCTCTTTGATGACTCGCAAAAACTGTCACGGTATGGCTGCTTAAGAATAAGATAAAAAGAACAAAGGCAGAGGAAAAAAATTTCATCGAGGACCTCCCATCCTAACGGAATATCCTTCACTGTATAAATAAATGACCAAAGAAGCAAAACAATTTTTTTGTTGACACTTTGTCGTCCTTATTCTACGAATGAAATGATATTTAGTTTATGGAGTTCAATATGAAAGTTCGTACATTTCTTGCTCTCTCTGCCCTCACCGTAACGACAACAACTCTTTATGCAGGTGAAAGCCTTTTTGAAAATGATAACGCTCGTCCTCTTCGCTCACGGCCAGCGCAAAAAGATCTTTTAGGTCTTCCAAGTCTTAAGACGACAAAAACTGTAATGAAAACTAAAGAACTTCTTGAAGCTAACTATAAAAGACTTGGTAATGCTCAACGTAAGCAAAAAATTGCAGAAAAAAAACAGCGCCAAGAAAATCAGAAAAAAATTAAAATGATTGAAAATCTTCCCGCTGAAGGTATTGATACTCTTAATGTTGCTCAGTTCATGAAAGTTATGTTTTGGTATCCTACAGCTGAGAATCCAGATCTTGATGATGCTATTATTTTCAAAACAAACAAACTTTATGCTGAAAAGAGAAGTCGCAAGTACTTAGAAGCCTTGGATAGAAAAAATAACTATATAGATGAACTTAATGAGATGTTTTTTAAAGTCAATCAAGAGGCTAAGAAATGGGAACTCGATAATTATGGTTATCGTCAAGTTGTAAAGCCAAGCCGTCCTTCTGCACAGTCTGTTTTTGAGACACCAAAGGCACAAAAACGCCAATTTGCGAAAAAGATGAAGATATGGACTAAAAAGGCGCGTGCTGTAGCTGCTGCTGCTTAAATACAAAGACTACAAGAGTTTAAAAAAATCCCTCGTAAAACCGAGGGATTTTTTTTATGTACGATTCTCTCTTGTTCATCCTTTTCGCATTTCCTTTGCCCACCACCCTCTTTAAAATATTTCTTTAAGAACGAACGAGAGAAATCATGAACTCCAATTGCCATCAGGATTATAACGATCGACAATGATTCGAAAAGAACCTTAACAACACCTTTTCGTCTCTCTAACTTCTCTAAACAACATTACTTTACCGTGTCCCATGAAGTTGTTTCGAACAGAAAAAGGATTAAATATGGACATAAAAAATAGGCTACTAATCTTAAGCTTATTCACCTTATAATTGATCAGCAGCCTATCCAAACATGATCTCTCAAGAAAATTATTGAGCAACCCATAAAGATTTTAAATTCTCAAGACGAGCCTTTGTCACAAGATAAGCGGCCACTTCATCTTCTGTTTGTTCTGTGGGGTGCCCATCTTTCCATTGAAAATGATTCAAGATAAGAGTATAGATCTCATTAACATTGGCAACGAGACTTTTCCGTGTCAAAGCATCACCCATTGGAACATGTACCTTTCCTTTGCTAAAAATATCTGCCATATATTTTGCCGTCTGTAATATATGCCCTTCCTTAGTATACTGCTTTAGTGTTTCCATCAAAAAGTATGGAAGCCCATGTTTCAACATTACATCAGATAATGACATAGCAAACCCTGGTTTTACCTGAGAGATATCCAACTTAAGTTCCCCATCCCAGCCAGCCACCACAGAAGTATGCTTAGATAAAAATACCTTAACTTCCTCTTCACTCATTACACCCTTCTCAATAGCGTTGGCACCAGGAATACACAACGCACAAGACACAACATACGCCAACAACTGATTTTTTAAAAACATTTTAGATTTCCTTTTAATTCCAATTTTAATCACGTATTTAATGTATCATACCGTTACTTAAAATGGTAATGCGATTACAAGAAGAATCCTATTCCTTGAAAAAAGCTTGATAACAAAAAAGTCAATAATTATTTTTTTATTCGATACTTTATTCGATATTAAAAATAGCTTGATAGATCACATAATTCTCGAGCACGCGTTGAATATAGTTGCGCGTCTCACCGTAAGGAATTTTCTCAACCCAATCGGTGGCATCCACTTCTGGATTTCGTGGGTCACCATATCGTTCAATCCATTTTTTAACACTCCCCGGCCCTGCATTATACGCGGCTAAGGTTAAAATAACAGAACCTTGATAAGCTTGAAGACGTTCTTTAAGATAAGCTGTGCCAATCAGCATATTATAACGCATATCCGTCCGCAGTCGCGTCTCACTAAAGGGAATGCCTAGTTTCTGAGCAACCATTTTTGCGGTTGATGGTGTCACTTGCATCATTCCACAGGCCCCCGCCTCACTTAAGGCGGTGGGGTTAAATTTACTCTCTTTACGAATTAAGGCATGAATCATCGCTTCTTCTAAGCATTGTAAAGAGGATCCTTTTTTCTGATTCACTTGAGGATAAGCTTCTTTATAGTGCGTGTTATGAAGAATAGACATACTATCTGCCATTCCAACCGCAAACTGTGGCGAAAGAGTTGATGCCAAAGAAAGCATCATGAGTGCCTCATGAGACGAAGACGACTGGACAAACATATAGCCAAAAGGCAAGAGTTCTTCGATGAGACCCGCCTTATGCAAAAGTTTAATTGCCCTTACAAATTCATGGTTTTCAAACTGCCGAACTTCTGAAAGAGGAAAGGATAAAGATTTTAGGTGAAAATTTTGGGGTTTCTGAAGCGCTTTTAACGCAAGCTGGCCATAATAAGTTGCCGGATAATAAGCAGCCTTCTGGTACCAGAGATGAGCTTCTTGAGGAAGTTTTTGGGCTTGGGCAGCTCTTCCCGCCCAGTAAGCGGCTTTAGAACGAGAATACGGCGAATTTACCTTTTGATAAAGATGGTTAAAGTGATGAAAGGCTTGTCCTGGCTGCTTAAGGAAGCTAAGAGAAATCCATCCTAAAAGCCATTCAGCATCAACAAATTTCTCACCTTGCTTAAGTCCGTGGCGATGAATGACTTGATAGGCCTCTTGATACCGTCCCCCTGTCATTAAATCACGTCCTAGCGTATGGCGTGCTGACCAAAAGTCTTCTGGATGCTGTTCAATAAAATGTCTATGTTTTTTAAAAAATTCATAAGCGTGTGGGTCATCATTTCGTAAACGATATTTAAGTTCATCATGAATCAGCCCAACATCCAAACGTTGTTGTTCAGAGAGAGTTCGCAAAAGCTTGAGGGCATCATGTTTCCGATCACGTAAAGCAAGCCTTACCTTGATGAGCTGCCGAACATTTTTTGGAAGGTACAACGCTAACCTATTAGCAGCTTCAACCTTGTTTTCACGCAAGAGTCTTTGAGCGCGTGCAAGATGACGCGCGGGCGGAATCAAATCCTTATAATTTGCGAGCAGGATCTTTTCTTCTTCATGTGAAAAATCTTGATGAAGCCATGCTTTTTCAATAATCACACGCGCTTCTTTAGGAAAACCTTGTTGTTTTAAGGCTTCCACATAAGCCACGAGTCCTTTTGCCATTTTGGGGGGATGTTTTTTAAACCATGCAAGAGTCTTGGAAGAACTTTCACTTTGTCCAACAACTAATTCAGCGCGTTTCTTAAAGACATGAATCCACGGCCAATTTGGATTTTTTATTATAAAACTCGTATATTCCTCAAAGGATCCCATTGAGTTGTCACTTTTCAAGCGTAAATAAGTCACAAGCTTTTTAACTGTTGGACATTGTTTCTCTTTTAATATCAACGTTGCCTTGGACCAGTCTTCTTGTCCTGCAGCCTTTAATGCATCTCCACAAATTTGATATTCATACTCAATGGAGGGTAACGCTATCCCTGGCATGCATACAAAAATGCCCCATAACAAGATCTTATGAATGATTAAAAGGGAATTTTTGATAGTCATCATGTGCTTGCCCCTTTGACTTTAATAGTACCCCACGGTATTGTCTCGGTATTATAGCTAAAATTTAAAGGATTTCTATGTTTAAAGGTTCTCTCGTTGCTCTAATTACACCTTTTAAGGATAATCAAATAGATTTTGATGCTCTTACCCACCTTGTAGAATGGCATGTGCAAGAAGGAACGCATGGGATTGTCGTGTGTGGAACAACAGGTGAATTCTCAAGTCTTACGCCTCAAGAACAACGCCAAATCCTAAGCACATGTATCAAGGCTGCTCAAGGAAAACTTCCAATTATAGCGGGCATTAATGCTTTTGATGTAAAGAATGCCATCGATCTGATTTCTCAAGCCCAAGAAGCTGGCGCACAAGGGGTTATGGTTGTCAATCCGCCTTACATAAAACCCACACAAGAAGGGCTATACGCGTTTTTCAAGGCTATTCACGATCAAACCAACCTTCCCCTCATTATTTACAATAATCCTGGTCGCACGGGAACCCTGATTACTCCACCAACGCTTGTCCGCCTTTCTACGTGTGCACGGATTGTGGCGGTGAAAGATTCAAGTGGTGACTTGCTTGCTCCTCTAGAACTGAGACGACTTGCTGCAGAGAACTTTACTCAGCTTTGCGGAGAAGATCCCATGACAGTTGCATTTTTAGCTCATGGCGGTCAAGGATGCATCTCGGTGACGGCTAATGTTGCCCCTCGGCTTTGCGCTGATCTTTACTTAGCCTGGGAAAAAAATGATTTTGAGCGTGTCAGTTATATTAGAGATCGCTTAGCCCCTTTAAATAAAGCGCTCTTTATTGAAGGCAATCCTGTTCCTATAAAATACGCCGCCTCTCTTTTAGGTTTGTGCCGCAACGAAGTTCGGTCTCCTCTTCTTCCTGCAAGTGAAAATGCATGTACTGCTGTCCGAGAAGCCTTAGAATATGCTGACCTCATCCCTACGAAAGCAACCACAAGGAAAGAATCTCATGGCTAAAAGTTCGGGTTATAAAGTCATTGCTGAAAATCGCCGTGCACGCCATGACTATGAGATTCTTGAGACCATTGAAGCCGGTATTGTTCTGACGGGCTCTGAGGTAAAATCGCTAAGAGTTGGAAAAGCCAGCATCGCTGAGTCTCATGCTTCAGAAAAAGCTGGAACCATTCTTCTCTTTAATGCCACAATTCAGGAGTATGCAGCAGCAGCTATCTTTGGCCATGAGCCTAAGCGACCACGACAACTTCTTTTAAAACAACGTGAGATTAATAAACTTATTGGCTCGATAACACGCAAAGGAATGACACTTGTCCCTTTAACCATTTATTTTAATGAACGAGGTCGTGTGAAGGTTTCTTTAGGTCTCGCAAAGGGAAAAACACGAGCAGATAAGCGACATAGTGAACAAGAACGTGACTGGAAAAGAGATAAACAACGGCTTTTAAAAGTACGTTCTTAAAAAATCATCACTCAAGAGTTGCATTCAACAAAATTTCTGCGTATGTTAGGCCCAACGCCAGTATTTGGGGAGTCGCCAAGTGGTAAGGCATCGGTTTTTGGTACCGACATTCGAGGGTTCGAATCCTTCCTCCCCAGCCATTTTTCTTTATAATATCTTTTTTAATAGTTGCTTTTTCCTTTTTAACAACTGCTCTTAATGTATTGTCGCCTATTCGCTTATAAGTAGAAATTTCTCGTTTTATTCAGCTGTTAAGCATGCCTGTCATTCGTTAGGCTGAAATCGTTAATATCTTAGAAAGGATTTAAAGATGAATTATACAACTGATAAGCTTGCAGGAAAGTGGAATCAAATTGTTGGTTCTGTGAAAGAAACTTGGGGCGAGCTTACTGATCAAGATCTTGACAAAGTCAAAGGGAAAAAAGATCAACTCGTCGGCCTTATTCAAGAAAAATATGGCTCTGCTAAAGAAGAAATCGAAAATAAAATCAATCAATGGATTGATAAATTAGATTAAAAACTAATTTTTACATTCATATTGTATTAAACTTAAGGAGATAATTATATGCCTAAATTAAATTTAACACTTACTTTATCAACAGTTCTAGGTTTAACATTTTTAAATGCAATTCCTCTATTAGCTGCGCAAGATACTGAGCGAGAGGTTGCTGAGAAAAATGAAACTGTTGGTGAATATCTCGATGATGCTGCACTCACCACTAAGGTAAAAGCAGCCCTCGTAGGCGAGCGTCGTCTTAACGCAGGAGACATTCATGTAATCACGACACAAAATGTCGTAGAATTAACAGGTATCGTCAATAATGCGAATGACAAACAACGTGCTGCTGATGTGGCCGCTAAGGTTAAAGGGATCAAAAAGGTCATTAATAACTTAGAAATTCGTGCAAGGAGAGATAGTGCTGAAAGAAATGAAACTCTAGGCGAATATGCTGATGATGCCGCTGTAACGACAAAGGTTAAAGCGAAACTTAAAACAGAACCTAATTTTGATGCAAGCGATATCAAGGTTACGACTGTTAAAAATAGCGTAGAATTAACAGGAACTGTCCGCAGCTTAGCTGAAAAACAAAAAGCAGAAAAAATTGCTTTCAGTGTAACTGGAGCCAAAGAGGTTATTAATAATCTTACGGTCAGGTAAGCCCCCTTTTTTAAAGGCTCTTTTTTCGGTTTGAAACCAAGAAGGCATTCGTTCGCGAATGCCTTTTTCCTTCTTATTCAGAAGAGTTTAGGAATCTTTTTAATCTTCACACGTTCTAGACCTTATTTTCGGTCGTTAACAACAGATTCATTTCTTATTAATCCGTTATTTTTTGGTCACGCTCAGAGCTTATCGGCTTTTTCAAACGTTTAAAATACGATGGGAAGTGTGTGTGAAGGCATTTGGTTTTACCCTTTTATAAAACAATATGAGCTGCTTATCTTGATACAATTATTCTAGGAATTTTGGTTTTTCTCGATAAAAAGTAAAAATAACAGAATAATCCTTAACTAAAATCCCTGTTCCATTTTTATCTGTGACTTTCTTCTTTTTATAAAAATGGTACGTTCCCACAAGTGATTCATAATCCTCGCCTTTAGTCCCTCCATATGGACGAGTCTCATCTGCAATAAGATATGTATAAATAAGGCCTTCCTTATCTGCGGCGAGGAGGTCTATTAAACGCTTAGTATCCGCCATTTTATGAGCTGCCCACAAGCCTGGTTCCATTTCTATGGGGATTGCAACGAGATCACATATTGTTCCCCCGGTTGTTTTAGATGGCACTTCTTTAAGCTTAGCATTTAAGAGAACAAATAATTTTTCTTTTTCAATAAACTGGGGGCAAGTAAACATCTTTTGGGTAGGTTTTTCTTCTCCTAAAAGTTCTTTAAACACATGCGCAGAAGTCATTCCTACAGATGGATAAATCAACATTAAACTAGCACTTAATAAAATCCTTAAAAATGAGCGAGTTAACATGTTTTCCCCCTATCGATGCGGTTCATAAAAAGACCTACGCATTATTTTTTCATATTGGACACAAACTTCCAATAAAAATATTTTATCGATAAGTTAAAATCATGACGATTTTAAAAGGGAAGCTTAACTTCTCTCCTCAACCTGGCTGAAGTCAGCCACCTTCTCAAGCGTTTGACGCATCATGGCGAGTGTATTAAGACGGTTAGTTCTTAAGGCTGAATCTTCAGCATTCACCGTCACTGACTCAAAATAATGATCAATGATGGGGCGTAAAGCCGATAATTCATTCATCACGCTCATGAAGTCATGATTTTGAAGACTTGTTTCTAATAAGGGACGGCGACTTTCAAGCGCTTTATAAAGGGCTTTCTCAGCATCAGCCTCGAAGGCACCCTCGTGCACCGGCCCTGAATAGTTCTTGCCATCTTTGCGTTCTTCAATTTGCACAATGTTTACAGCACGTCTATAACCGGTGAGTAAATTAAAGCCCTCCGATGATCCAATAAAGTCTTCTAAGGCCTTCACGCGCGCCTTTAAGACATAAAGCGAATCATGATGACCTACCGCAAAGGCTGCACTAATCGTATCATGGCGAATCCCCTGTTCACGCCAATAAACTTTAAGACGATCAAGGATAAAGGCATTGAGTTGCTCTAAAACTTCTGTTTCCGAAGGAATTTCTTTTTGATGCGTCAACTGAGGATGATAAAGCCCATATGCCTTTTCAAAAAGAGACGATAATTTTAGGTCACCGCCTTGCTCTAAGATACGAATAATGGCAAGCGCGATCCGTCGCAAAGCAAAAGGATCCTTTGAGCCTGTCGGGCGAATACCAACGGCAAAAAAACCCACAAGCGTATCAAGACGATCCGCAAGCGCTAAAGTGCATCCCAAAGCCGAATTTGGCAGAGAATCTCCTGCTCCTTTCGGAAGATAGTGCGTAGCAATGGCTTGGGCAGCAGCCTCAGGATATCCTTCAAGGCGAGCATAATAACTTCCCATAATGCCTTGTAACTCAGGGAATTCACCCACCATTCCCGTCACTAAATCAGCCTTCATCAGCCCCGCAATATCAGCACTCAGCTGAGGATCTGCGCCTAAATAAGATGCTATTTCCTGGGCTAAGGTTTGCACGCGTGCAACCTTGTCATTCATCAGCCCAAGACGATCATGAAAAACAATATGCTCTAATTTTTTCGCATGTTCTTTGAGCGAAACTTTTTGATCCTGCAGATAAAAGAATTTTGCATCTGCAAGTCGTGCCCGCAACACGCGTTCATTGCCTTGCACAAGCGTCTTTCCGCCGTCTTTAGCCATAATATTTGAGATGAGTATAAAATAAGGCGCAAGCTGACCTTGGGCATCAATCAGCGCAAAATAACGTTGATGCACGCGCATACTCGTGATCAATACTTCTTTTGGAAGCATCATGAACTCTGGATCAATCTGCCCCAAATGCGCCTGTGGCCACTCAACTAGACCTGTGACTTCCTCTAAAAGACCCGGATCTGGATACACAGTAAGCCCTTTGTCTGCAGCAAGTTTTGTGATTTTCTGTTCGATCAAAGCCCGTCGTTCATCAGCGGATAAGACCACGTAATTTTTCTTTAACTGCGCTTGGTAATCGGCAAAATCTTTCACGGTGAAAGCCGCCTCTCCCATAAAACGATGACCCTGTGTTTGGTTGCTAAAGGTTATCGTGGGCTCCTCACCTGCTCCATTGAAATGAAAAGAAAATGGCAAAATTTCGCCATTAAAAAGACAAATACCAGAATGGGCAGGCCTTACCCATGTCTTATTTCCCAACCCCCAACGTTGTGATTTTGGCCATGGAAATGAGGCGATAATATCGCTGAAGATTTCAGGAAGAATGTCCTTTGTCGGGCGCCCTTTTCGTTGAAGATTTGCAAATAAAAAGGTTCCTTTTGGCGTTTCGCGTTGAATGCATTGCTCAAATGGAAGTCCTGTGGAAGCCAAAAATCCATCGATGGCTGTTTGAGGGGCATCAACACGCGGGCCGCGCCGTTCTTCAGTCACATCTCGTTGTTGCATCTCAAGGCCCGTTGCATGAAGCGTAAGACGTCGTGGCGTGACATAAGTCTCGATAGTCTCCACTTTTAGCTCTTGCCCTGCCAGACGCTCCATGAACATTGACTTGAGATCTTCAGCGGCTCGTTTTTGCATACGCGCCGGAATTTCTTCACATAAGATTTCAAAGAGAAGCTCACTCATGCTGCAACCTCTTGATAAAAAGGAAGATTTTTCACATAAACCTCACAACATCCTTTGGCCAACGTTCGCACACGTCCGATATAACTGGCGCGTTCAAGCACACTAATGACGCCACGTGCGTTCAAAAGATTAAAGATATGACTTGCTTTTATACAATGTTCATAGGCAGGCAAGGCTAGATTTTTCTCTAGAAGATTGCTGCACTCTTCCTCAGCATCTTTAAAATGTTGAAAAAGGATGTCCGTGTTTGCGTGTTCAAAATTGTAGGCTGAGATTTCTTTTTCATTACGTAAAAAGACATCACCATATGTCATCTTCAGGGGACCATCTGCCCCATTCCAATCAAGGTCATAGACATTATCAATCTCTTGAACAGCTTGCATTGCAAGACGTTCTAATCCATAGGTAATCTCGGTTGAGACAGGATTGCACTCGATACCGCCGATTTGTTGAAAATAGGTAAATTGGGTAATTTCCATACCATCACACCACACTTCCCATCCTAGCCCCCAAGCCCCCAGTGTCGGACTTTCCCAATCATCTTCGACAAAACGAATATCATGCAGCAAGGGATCAATCCCTAACACCTTAAGACTTTCAAGATAAAGTTCCTGAGAATTTAAGGGCGATGGCTTTAGAATAACCTGGAACTGATGATGTTGTTGAAGACGGTTAGGATTCTCGCCATAGCGTCCATCTGTCGGGCGTCTTGAAGGCTGAACAAAAGCGGCCCGCCAAGGATGCGGCCCTAAAGGCCTTAAAGTCGTTGCAGAATGAAACGTTCCTGCGCCCATTTCGACATCGTACGGCTGTAAAATCACACAGCCCTGTTTCGACCAGAAGTCTTGCAGTTTTAAGATAATATTCTGAAAACAAGTTTCTCGGGTACTCATACATTTACTCTTGATTATTAAATAGTTGCTTAAAGGTAATCAGTCCGCCCACAGGGGTCAAGTACTGATCCACCATATTTGGTAAAAAAGAGAGGTTTTTCGTCTCCTTTGTACCTGCTTTCATCCTTCGTCCCCTTGTTAATTTTTTTATCATTTTTGCCTCCTATTGTTTTTTTATCATTTTTGCCTCCTATTGTTTTTTTATCTTTGTTTATTGTTATACGCACGTTCATTAACCTCACCAAACTCTCTTCTATCGCCATTTCGTGCCTTTGGTCATTCTCCTGGATTCCTGCCTGAGCGAGGATGATAAGATAAGGCGATCATTCTCGGGGCTGTTCCTAAGATCCAAAACGACATAAATGATCTCGCCTGTTACCCATCGTTGCCTTTCCATACCGACTTCCAGCCTTTTCACCAGGCAAAGAGAAGGTATTCGCTCAAAAAGAGCGTTAAAGGATTTGTTTTCTATAATAAATTGAGTTTATGACTCTCCCTTTATTACTATTTTTATTGAGACAATCGTGAAAGGATTTTTGAAAGAATTATAAAATTGTTTTAAGGTTTCATAAGAGAAGAAAATCATCTCTGACCATCTATTATTAAACTATCATATCACGATACAAATTTCAAGAAAATTCAGCACAAAATCACATAAATAAATTTTTAAAATCAAAGGATTATATGTTTCTTTTTGGAGTTATTTCTTTTTCAATCTCTCACCTAAGCAAGCCAATATTAACTTAAGAAGAATCTGTTCTACGTGAATTAAAATTCTTAAATAAAACATACCATTAGCTCCCCAATACAGCAAAAAAGTACGACCGCAAAAGCGGCCGCACTTTCTTACAAAAATCCGAAGTAAAATCTCTTTTAGTTTCGAGACAACTTCACGGGAAACTTACACAAAATCACTTTTCACAAGTACAGAATAGATCATTAGAAGCCATAACCCATTTTCCTTTAGAATTTTGTGTACAAGAAGCATATCCTTTTGTATTTGTCACAATTCTGGATTTTCCATGCCATTTTTTTTCTTTTTCAGCACAAATACGAGGACACACGCCTCTTTCATCGAAGGCATAATTATGTTCACCACTTATAAAAAGTGTTTTTTCTTCACATTCTTTATTATGACGAGGCGTACTTTCTGTTGCTTTTCCAGTTAAGCCATCAACTCTTACTTCTATTGTTGACTCTTCAGAAGAATTTGCTTTGACTTGAAGTTGCTCTTTTGCACAATAACATCGCCCTTTTATTATCTTAATTTGGCCCATCATGTAAGTCACGGTGTCAAAAGCCTTTGCCCATTCTCTATTCTCTTTTGCACATACTTGGGGACAAAATTCATAGGCTTGATTGCGATCGATACGATCAGTTTCAATTTCAACAGTATTATTCTTATCAACAGCATTTGCATTATTGATTAAGAAAACTGTAAGTATTGAAAAAAGGCTTAACCAACTTAAGCGTTTTTTTTTCATTTTATTTTTCCTTATCTTATGCGTGAATTTCTTCCATTTTCACTTCTTCAATAGAATTGAATTCTCAAACATATGATATTTTAGGAAGCTTAAATTTTAGTTAACTTGAAATAGAGCCTTTAGGAGAAAGCAGTTAATACTTTCTCCTAAATCAATCATTAAGTTAAGTAACACAGATTGCTTAAAAATTATTTCTCATTCGATAGAAAGATATCCATGAACTCCTGGATAGATTTAAGAAGCATCTCTTGATAAGGCTTGAAATCTTCAGCTGTATTTTTAAGTTTTTTCTTCTCATTTAACATTTGAGGAGCAAGACCAATAGCCGGCATCGTTGATGTCAGCTTCATGTTAAAGCAATCTAACACTTGCTTCAATTGTGTGGCAGCTTTTTCGCCACCATTTTGAAAGCCATAACTCACAATGATGGCAGGTTTTTCTTTCCATTCAACATAAAGATAATCAATGGCATTCTTGAGTGACGCTGGATAGCCACAATTATATTGCGGTGTCACAAAAATATAACCATCATAAGAAGCTATTTCTTGACTCCATTTCTTGGTATGAGCATGGGTGTATGTCTGTGGCCCATTCAGAGGCATTCCTGGCTCGTTAAAGAGGGGTAAATTCCATTTCTCAAGGTCAACCAAAGTAAACTGTAAATTTGGCGTTTTTTGAACTTGCTGAGAAACCCACTCAGCCACTTGCCCACCAATTTTATTGGGACGCGTGCTGCCGATGATGATTCCAATTTTATAAGATGATTTTTCTTTGGTTGTCTCTGCCATCTTTTGGTTAGCTTCTTGCCCATTAACGGACAATGGCAACCATATCATTAATAAAAGCCCAAGGATAAAACGCATTTTTTCTTCTCCCTTTTAACTAAGAAATTTAAATGGTTATTTATACCATGGATTTTTAGCGCATAGAAGATCAAGAAAACATTCGTAGGCTTTGAAAATTAAAATCTTCTAACAGGACCTTACTTAAAACGAGCTATACTTTTACGTATATAATACTGCAGTGTATATTTTCCTGCTTTAAAAAAGGCTTCTATATCGACCATAAAAACCATTAATAACTGTTTGCCGTCTTTGAAACGAGGATTGACTTCCTCATAATATCCATCATAGGAAACAACGCCGCTGATGGTCTCTTCTCGAATAAGATTTTTCTTTTTGTAAATTGTGAGAAGGAAAATGTCATCCTCTTCTTCATAATTTCCTTCTTCAGCAATTGTCTCAGCAACAATTTTCATTATATTTTTTGTAAAAGTACTAGTTTTCACTCCTTTTTGCGGGAAATGATAGGGATAACGTTGGGCAATATTATAAGCTTTTGGTGTCCCCATAAAGCAGGCAAAACAAACTTTTTTTCCAGGGAATTTCCACACTGTTCTTAAATAACTATTAAATAGAACCGTATTGCTAAAATTATGCCGTTGATAATCTGGATCAACAGCACCATTCCCTAAATAAATAATTACTGAGTCTTGAAAAAATATCCATTTAATCGCAAGCGTACCAATTAGTTTGTGCTCATCATTATTGTAGAAAGCATATAATAAATCTTTCTGGGAGATGGATTTCAGGATATCTTCTCTCTTGAGATCGAAAAATTTTTGTTCCAAGTGTATAAACTCTTCCATAAGATGTTTGTCAATTTTATTACACTCAATAACTTGATAGGAAATTTTCATTTTAGTGCCTTTCAAAAAGGAATTATTGACCTTTCTAGAATACCACCAAATAATTAATGTTTCCTTTTTGGAAATAAATTAGCTTTAATTACCTTTTTTATATAAATAACTTAGATAAACTTAATTGCCTTTAAAGCAAATTATTTAAAACTAAAGATAATCATCCCCTAAATAAAAAAGGAGTCCTTACAGACTCCTTTTTAAGTAGAAAAACGAAATTCAGCTTAAAGCGCTTGTGACGAACTTTCTGCTTCATCTACAGCGACAGGTAAAACTGTTTCTGATGGCTTTTCTTGCGCTACTCGCTCAAGATCAAGCTTCCCAGCAACGCGCTTGAGAGTATTGATCACACTTCCTGTTCCAGCAGGAATCAGACGTCCCACAATCACATTTTCCTTTAATCCAATCAGATTATCGATCTTTCCAGCAACCGCGGCTTCTGTAAGAACACGTGTTGTTTCCTGGAACGACGCTGCAGAAATAAAGGATTCTGTTTGAAGCGACGCTTTCGTAATACCTTGAAGAACAGGATGCCCAATAGCCGGCCTTAAGTTCTCTTTGAGAAGCCTGTCACAGATGTCGTTAAATTCACGACGATCCACATGCTCACCCACAAGATACGTTGAATCGCCTGGATCCTCGATCTCAATTTTTTGAAGCATTTGACGCACAATCACTTCAATGTGCTTATCGTTAATCTTCACACCTTGAAGACGATAGACTTCTTGAATTTCATTGATCAAATAGCTGGCCAAGGCCTCAACACCAAGAATACGCAAAATCTCATGAGGCACAGGATTTCCATCGACAAGAAGCTCACCACGTTTGACGTAGTCACCTTCAAAAACAGTGACATGGCGCCCTTTTGGAATCATGTATTCTAAAGGCTCTCCATGGCCATCCATCGGGACAACCCGAATACGACGCTTTGTCTTATAATCCTTCCCAAATTCAACACGACCATCAATTTCACTGATGATTGCATGATCCTTCGGCATCCGAGCCTCGAAAAGTTCAGCAACACGAGGCAAACCACCTGTAATATCGCGCGTTTTTGAGCTCTCTCTTGGAATACGAGCGATAATATCACCAGCTCTCACTTCAACCTGGTTATCAATATTCAAAATGGCATCAACAGGTAAGAAGTACCTTGCTTCAACGCCACTTGGAAGCGTTAATGCTTCGCCCTTCTTATCACGAAGAGCAAGACGAGGTTTCAAGTTGGCACCACGCGGTTGCTGACGCCAATCAATGATCACACGGCTTGCAATACCAGTTGTCTCATCCATGACCTCACGCATTGAGACACCATCAACAAGATCCACATAATGGATGACACCATCTGTTTCGGTGATGATTGGAAGTGTAAATGGATCCCATTCAGCTAACTTCTGACCTTTTTTCACTTTGGTGCCATCATCTGCAAGGATACGCGCACCATAAGGAAGTTTATAACGTGCTCGCTCACGATCTTTAGTATCTTTCAAGATCACTTCACAGTAGCGGTTCATCACAATAGGAATTCCCTCACTGTTGATAACCACGTTGCGGTTGCTGATCTCAACCGTTGCATCGATTGAGGATTCAATGCTGGATTTCTCGCCAGCACCCTGCGCCGTTCCACCAATGTGGAATGTCCGCATTGTAAGCTGTGTTCCAGGCTCACCAATCGATTGCGCCGCAATAACGCCAACAGCTTCGCCCATATTAACGCGTGTACCACGCGCCAAGTCGCGACCATAACAATTTCCACAAATCCCAGTTTCAGCGTTACAGGTTAGTGCAGAACGAATACGAATCTCATCGATATTTGTTTGTTCGAGACGTTCAATATGAACTTCATCAAGCGTTTCGCCTTTTCGTGCAATCACTTCATCCGTTGCAGGATCAATCAGATCTTCAAGGATCGTACGGCCTAAAACACGCTCAGAAAGCGGCGTCAAAACCTCGCTGCCTTCAACCACAGCCTTCACAGAAATACCGTTTTCAGTGCCACAATCCTCAAGGGTAATGACCCCATCCTGGGCAACGTCCACAAGACGACGTGTTAGATATCCTGAGTTCGCTGTCTTAAGCGCCGTATCAGAAAGACCCTTTCGAGCACCGTGAGTTGAATTGAAGTACTCAAGAACTGTCAAACCTTCCTTAAAGTTTGAAATAATTGGAGTTTCAATAATTTCACCAGAAGGCTTAGTCATCAATCCACGCATTCCAGCCAGCTGCTTCATCTGAGCTGCCGATCCACGCGCTCCTGAGTGAGCCATCATGTAAACTGAGTTTACAGGCTTTCCTGTCTCAACATTCGACAAGCCTTTCATCATGGCTTGCGCAACTTTTTCAGAACATTGCGCCCAAGCGTCAACAACCTTGTTATACTTCTCACCCTGTGTGATGAGACCATCAAGATATTGTTGTTCATACTTCGCAACCATATCATGCGTTTCGTTAACGAGTTGCTCCTTATCCTCAGGAATCAAGAGGTCATCCTTACCAAATGACACACCTGCATGAGTTGCATATTTAAAGCCAAGCGCCATTAAACGATCTGTGAAAATAACCGTCTCTTTTTGACCACAGTGACGATAAACCACATCGATAAGCTTTGTGATGTCCTTGCTCGTCAATAAGCAGTTAATGATCTCAAATCCCAAATTTGGATGACGAGGATAAATATCCGACAACATAAAACGCCCTGGCGTCGTTTCAATGATTGAGGATGTCTTCTTCCCTTCTGCATCAACGCCATAATAACGCGCTTTAATTTTTGCATGTAAGGAGACAAGACCCGCATTCAAGGCTTGCTCAAGCTCACCAATAGACGCGAAGATCATCCCCTCACCTTTTTCGCTCTCACGCATCATTGTAAGATAATAAAGGCCAAGAACAATGTCTTTCGTCGGAACGATAATTGGGCGCCCGCTCGCAGGGCTTAAAATGTTATTCGTTGACATCATCAACACGCGAGATTCAAGCTGTGCCTCAATTGAAAGAGGAACGTGAACCGCCATCTGGTCACCATCAAAGTCTGCGTTAAAAGCTGTACAGACTAAAGGATGCAACTGAATCGCTTTTCCTTCAATTAAAACAGGTTCAAAGGCTTGAATACCAAGACGGTGAAGAGTTGGTGCACGGTTTAAAAGAACAGGATGTTCACGAATAACTTCTTCAAGAATATCCCAAACTTCTGGACGTTCACGCTCAACCATACGCTTTGCAGCCTTAATCGTGCTTGCAAGGCCATAACGCTCAAGACGAGAGTAGACAAAAGGCTTAAAAAGCTCTAACGCCATTCTTTTTGGAAGGCCACACTGATGGAGCTTAAGTTCAGGTCCAACAACAATGACCGAACGGCCTGAATAGTCCACACGTTTTCCAAGCAAGTTCTGACGGAAACGACCTTGTTTTCCTTTAAGCATATCTGCCAAAGATTTTAATGGACGCTTATTGGCACCCGCGATAGGACGTGCACGACGACTGTTATCGAAGAGTGCATCAACCGATTCTTGGAGCATTCGTTTTTCGTTTCGAATGATGATATCAGGTGCACGCAATTCCATAAGGCGACGCAAACGATTATTACGGTTGATCACACGACGGTATAAATCGTTAAGGTCTGACGTTGCAAAGCGGCCACCATCAAGCGGCACAAGCGGACGAAGCTCAGGTGGTATGACAGGTAAAACGTCCAACACCATCCATTCAGGACGAGCAGCAGACTCAAGGAAAGCTTCAATGATTTTCAAACGCTTGACGAGTTTTTTACGGCGCATTTCTGACGTTGTTTCGTAAAGCTCTTCACGAAGGTTCTTTTGTTCACTTTCAAGATCAATTTGAGAAAGCATTGCTTTAAGGGCTTCTGCGCCAATTCCTGCGGTAAAAGCATCTTCCCCATATTCATCTTGCGCATCAACAAACTCTTCTTCTGTTAAGAGTTGACGCTGCTTTAAGGGAGTTAAACCTGGCTCAACCACAATGTAACTTTCAAAATAAAGAACCTTTTCAAGGTCTTTCATTGTGAGGTCAAGTAATTGAGCAACACGGCTTGGAAGTGATTTCGTGAACCAAATATGCGCAACAGGTGTCGCCAGTTCAATATGGCCCATACGATCGCGACGAACTTTGGAAAGCGTGACTTCAACACCACACTTTTCGCAAATAATTCCGCGATATTTCATGCGCTTATACTTACCACATAAGCACTCGTAATCTTTCACAGGCCCGAAAATACGCGCACAGAAAAGTCCGTCTCTTTCGGGTTTAAATGTACGATAGTTAATTGTTTCTGGCTTTTTTACCTCACCATAAGACCAAGAGCGAATCTTTTCAGGACTTGCTATTGAGATCTTAAGATGGTCAAAATTTGCTGCACTTTTGACCTGGCCAAATATATTCATTAAATTATTCATTCAGAACTCCTAAGGATATTCTATCTAGTCGCCTATTCACCAAACTCGAGATTCAAACTCAACGAGCGCAATTCTTTTACCAACACATTAAAGGACTCTGGAATACCAGATTCAAATGCATCTTCGCCACGTACGATGGCTTCGTAAACCTTGGTACGTCCTGAGACGTCGTCCGATTTAACGGTGAGCATTTCTTGCAATGTATAAGCCGCGCCGTAAGCCTCAAGAGCCCAAACTTCCATTTCTCCAAAACGCTGACCACCAAACTGCGCTTTACCACCAAGGGGCTGTTGCGTGACCAAACTGTAAGGTCCAACGGAACGAGCATGGATCTTGTCATCAACCATATGGCTTAGCTTCAACATATAAATGTATCCAACAGTGACGGGCCGTTCAAAAGGCTCACCTGTTCGACCATCAATAAGGGTGACTTGGCCAGAAGTATTTAGCTTTGCACGTTGAAGTTCGCGAATAATATCATCTTCATGAGCACCATCGAAGACAGGTGTTGCCATTGGAACACCTCGAATCATGGAAGCTGCCGTCTCAATAAGATCAGCCTCATCCATATTATCAATCTTCTTGATATCTGCTTCTTTTTGATAAATTCCCGCCATCAATTTTTTCAAATCTTCAGGGTTTTTATTATTCGCATAAATATCACCTAGCATTTGGCTTATTTGTTTTCCTAAACCAGCCGCAGCCCACCCAAGATGGGTTTCTAAAATCTGCCCCACGTTCATCCGCGAAGGAACACCCAATGGATTTAAGACAATGTCAACAGGAGTCCCATCTTCAAGATGTGGCATATCTTCTTCAGGAACAATAACGGAAACAACACCTTTGTTTCCATGACGTCCCGCCATCTTATCGCCAGCCTGAATTTTGCGTTTTGTCGCAATGAAGACTTTAACTGTCTTGAGCACACCCGTTGGCAGTTCATCGCCACGACGAACTTTCTCAACTTTATCCTCAAAACGCTTTTGAATAACTGTAACATCTTCGTCGTGTTGTTTCCGCATAGCTTCGATTTCAGCCATAACAGCATCATTATCAACGACCAGTTGACGCCACTGTCCTGTTGTAAGAGCTTCAAGATAAGCTTCATCAATCTTGACATTCGTTTTGGCACCTTTAGGAGCTCCAACCGCTTTTTGGTCTAAAAGCAATTGTTTCAAGCGTGCAAAGAAAGCACGTTCAAGAATGCCTTTTTCTGTATCGCGGTCAGCCGCTAAACGGTTAATTTCAGCCCGTTCAATAGCAAGCGCACGCTCATCTTTCTCAACACCACGACGTGAAAAGACGCGAACTTCAACAACGGTTCCGCTGACACCCGGTTGAACACGCAAAGAGGTATCACGAACGTCAGAAGCTTTTTCACCGAAGATCGCTCGCAAAAGTTTTTCTTCTGGCGTTACAGGCGTTTCACCTTTTGGTGTCACCTTTCCAACGAGAATATCGCCAGGTTTTACTTCAGCGCCAATGGAAACGATGCCTGCCTCATCCAAATGACACAAAGCCTCATCGCCAACATTTGGAATGTCGCGTGTAATTTCTTCTTGGCCTAGTTTTGTATCACGTGCATGAACCTCAAATTCTTCAATGTGAATCGAGGTAAATACATCTTCACGCACTAAACGTTCGGAAAGAATAATAGAATCTTCGAAGTTATAACCATTCCAAGACATAAAACCAACGAGCACATTTCGACCTAAAGCTAATTCACCCGCATCTGTAGCAGGACCATCGGCAATAATATCTCCTGTTTTTACAAATTCACCAGGACGCACTAAAGGACGTTGGTTAATACAGGTATTTTGGTTAGACCTTTGAAATTTCTGCAAATTATAAATATCAACAACCGAAGGCGTTGAGGCGCTTGTTTCTTTAACACGAATAACAATTCGAGTTGCATCGACTTCGTCAACAATACCATCACGCTTTGCAACAACAGTCACACCCGAATCGCGAGCCACGGACTTCTCCATCCCAGTTCCCACGAGTGGTGTTTCAGCCCGCATTAAAGGAACGGCTTGGCGTTGCATGTTGGATCCCATCAACGCACGGTTCGCATCGTCGTTTTCCAAGAATGGAATTAAGGACGCAGCAACTGAAACAAGCTGTTTTGGAGAAACATCAATAAATTGGATATCGCTCGGCGGTGCAATCGTGAATTCTCCGCCCTTACGACAGCTGACGAAATCTTCTAGCAACTTACCTTCTTTATCCATTGCAGCACTTGCTTGCGCAATAGCATATCGACCTTCTTCAGCCGCAGAAAGGTAAACAATTTCATCAGAAACGTATCCATCAACAACACGGCGATAAGGACTTTCAATAAAGCCATACTTATTAACGCGTGCAAAAGTCGCAAGTGAGTTAATCAAACCAATATTCGGCCCTTCAGGCGTTTCAATTGGACAAATACGACCATAATGGGTTGGGTGAACGTCTCGCACCTCAAATCCAGCGCGATCCCGTGTAAGACCTCCTGGTCCCAAAGCAGAAAGGCGACGTTTGTGCGTAATTTCTGCAAGCGGATTCACCTGATCCATAAACTGAGAAAGCTGAGATGAAGCAAAGAATTCTTTTACCGCCCCTGAAACAGGTTTTGCATTGATAAGATCATGTGGCATCACTGTATCAATCTCAACTGAACTCATGCGCTCGCGGATGGCTCTTTCCATTCTTGAAAGGCCTGTGCGATATTGATTTTCAAGAAGTTCACCAACGGGACGAACACGACGATTACCAAGGTTATCAATATCGTCAATCTCACCACGGCCGTCCTTGAGTTCAAGAAGAACTTTCACAATAGCAATAATATCGTCTTTACGAAGCGTCCGAGCACTGTCTTCAGTCTCAAGCTCTAAGCGCGCATTCATTTTTACACGACCAACCGCTGAAAGATCAAATCTTTCAAAATCAAAGAAAAGCCCAGCAAACAAAGCCTCAGCACTCTCAAGTGTTGGTGGCTCACCAGGACGCATCACCCGATAAATATCAAGAAGAGCTTCCTCTCTTGAATAATTGCGGTCTGCTGCTAAAGTATTTCTTAAATAAGGTCCTATGTGGATATGGTCAATTGCAAGCGTTGCAATATTTGTAAACCCATTTGAAATCAGATTTTGAATAAGCTGTCCTGTTAATTCTTCTCCAGCTTCAGCAAAGATTTCACCTGTATTTTCATTAATCATGTCCTCAGCGGCATAACGACCAATCAAATCATCTGGGAGCACTAAAATTTCGTTCAAGCCATCTTCTTTGAACTTTTTCGCAAGGCGCGGGGTCATTTTTTCGCCAGCGGCTAAAACAACTTTGTCCGTCTTTGCATCAATAAGATCATGAGCAAGCTTTCCACTTTTCCAACGCATAGGCTCAAAGGGTATTTTCCAACCTCTATCATGGTGCGTAAACGTGATTGTTTCATAAAATAGCTTTAAAATGTCTTCTCGAGACAAGCCAACAACCTCACCTGGTGCAAGTTCTTTACCTTCTTGCTCAGCCTTCTGACGTTTTTTAGCGGTCTCTTCATTATCAAGCGTCATCAATAGAGTCGTCGCAGGCAATTTTCTGCGTCGATCAATACGAACATATAAAAGGTCTTTCGCATCAAATTCAAAATCAAGCCATGAGCCACGATAAGGAATCACGCGACCTGAGAACAACAACTTCCCAGACGCATGCGTTTTTCCGCGATCATGATCAAAAAATACACCAGGAGAACGATGCATTTGAGATACAATCACACGCTCAACCCCATTAATAATAAAAGTACCGTTATCTGTCATGAGAGGAATATCTCCCATGTAAACTTCTTGTTCTTTAATATCGCGGATCGAGCGAGCCCCTGTATCCTCATCGACATCCCAAACAACAAGCCTAAAAACAACTTTTAAAGGAGCAGCATAGGTTGTTCCTCTTTGGCGACATTCTTCAACATCGTACTTAGGCTCATCAAAATCATAATGATAGAACTCAAGCTGAGCCTTATCTGCAAAATCTTTGACTGGAAATACGGAATGAAAAACGGCTTGTAATCCAAGCATTTGCCGCTTTTCGAAAGGAATATTTCTTTGTAAAAATGCTTCATATGAGTTTTTTTGAAGCTCAATTAAATTCGGCATGGGAGCCACACCGCTTAATCTCTCAAAACTCTTGCGTATACGCTTGCGACCAGCCATAGATAATGCCATATGCCCCTCAATCAGCTAATAAATGTGCAATTTTAGTCTTTTTGCATGCAAAATTTCTACGCTACCAACCTTAAAATTGAAAAAGCTAAGATTTACACAAAGAGACTAAATTCACTCATATATACGTTAAACTTTAATAATGCAAGTAATACATGCGCGATCGGAAAATATGCTTTTCAAAAAGCTTTCTCCGATCGCGTCTTTAATCCAACAAAAAGAACTACTTAAGTTCGACCTTTGCGCCAGCCTTCTCAAGTACATCCTTAATTTTTTGAGCTTCGTCCTTGCTGACACCTTCTTTAACAGGCTTTGGAGCGCCTTCAACAAGGTTTTTTGCCTCAACAAGGCCTAAGCCTGTAATTGTGCGAACTTCTTTAATGACGTTAATTTTTTGTGCACCGCCATCAACGAGCATTACTGTGAATTCTGTTTGCTCTTCAACAGCAGCAGCAGGCGCAGCAGCAGCAGCAACTGCAACAGGTGCAGCAGCAGAAACGCCCCACTTTTCTTCAAGAAGCTTAGCAAGCTCAGCTGCTTCAAGAACACTTAATCCAGATAGATCATCAACGATCTTTGCTAATTTTTCAGCCATTTTATATCTCCTTTATCTCTTCAAAACATAATATTACGATAATCAGCCTTTTTTGCTGTAAGCCGACACGACACGTGCAAGCTGCCCTGCAGGCGCTTGAACAACACGAGCCAGTTTCCCAGCAGGAGCTTGTAGTATACCAATAATCTTGCCTCGCAATTCGTCGAGAGAAGGCAAGGTTGCAAGAGCTTGAACATCTGCTTTACTAAGGAATTTATCCCCCATGGCGCCACAGACAATCTCAAGCTTTTGGTTATCATTGGCAAACTTTACAGCAACACGCGCAGCTGCGATTGGATCGGATGAGTAAGCTAATGCTGTTGGACCTGTTAAATGGTCTACCAACACTTCATAGCTTGTTCCCTTCACAGCCAACCGGGTCAAAGTATTTTTAGTTACCTTGAATTGGGCTCCTGCCTCATACATCTGACGACGTAGAGTTTGTGACTCACCAACAGTCAACCCAACCTGTCGCGTAATAACAACAAGTCCAGCCTGATCAAGCGCGGATCGCATCGAAGCGATAAAGAGTTCTTTTTCTCTTTTTTCCACGTTTTTCTCCTTCAAGCTTCACACCACTCCCCATGAGCGGTGCTTGTTTAACAATTCTGCCCGGAAAGAGAAACACACTTTAAAATTGATTGTGCCTTCTTCCGTCTATGTAGGCGGCAGACCATTAAAAACCAATGTCTACCTACAGTCTCGGACAGAGCGTAGGGAACTTCCCTACTAAGCAACATGAATTACTTCACGCTACATTCTTATACTTAATTTGAGTTTATCTTCCTTAAATTAAGTTATTAACTTGCGAAATCTGCAAGATCAATACGCACAGATGGTCCCATTGTTGAGCTTAAAGAAATTTTCTTCAAATAAGCTCCTTTAATACCACTTGGACGTGCTTTATTGATGACATCTACAAACATCTTGATGTTTTCAACAAGGGCTTTCTCTGTAAAGCTGACTTTACCAACACCACCGTGAATAATACCCGCCTTCTCAGCACGATATTCAATTTGCCCACCTTTTGCGGCCTTAACAGCCTCAGCAACATTCGGAGTTACGGTTCCAAGCTTAGGATTTGGCATAAGCCCTTTAGGCCCCAAAACCTTTCCAAGTTTTCCAACAACAAGCATCATGTCGGGCGTCGCAATACAACGATCAAAAGAAATTTCGCCTTTTTGAACTTTATCAGCTAGGTCATCGGCTCCAACAAAGTCAGCGCCTGCCGCTAAAGCTTCTTTAGCTTTCTCATCTTTTGCAAAAACAGCAACGCGAAGCGTCTTACCAGTCCCATTAGGAAGCTGAATCATTCCGCGCAAGCTTTGATCTGCCTTGCGCGTATCAATATTTAGATTTAAAGCAATCTCTACTGTTTCATCAAATTTTGCAGCTGCACGCGTTTTAATGATTTTAACAGCCTCATCAAGAGAATAGGCTGTCATCACATCTAAATTCTCGTATGCTTTTTTAAGTCTTTTTCCAATTTTTGCCATTGCTTACTCCACCACCTCGAGGCCCATTGATCGCGCAGAACCAATAATCATTTGCATTGCAGCATCGACTGTGGTCGCATTGAGATCAACCATTTTCTTTTGAGCAATCTCTTTAATTTGGCCTTTTGTTATTTTACCAACCGTTCCTTTTCCTGGAGTCTGAGATCCTTTAGGAAGACCTGCAGCCTTCTTTATGAAATAACTAACAGGTGGAGTTTTTGTCACAAAGCTAAATGAACGATCTGAATAAGCTGTAATAACCACAGGAATTGGCATTCCTGGCTCAAGCTCTTGTGTCTTTGCATTAAACGCCTTACAAAACTCCATAATATTGAGCCCTCTTTGACCCAAAGCTGGACCAATTGGTGGGGATGGGTTTGCTTTTCCTGCAGGAACCTGCAGTTTAATATATCCTTCTATCTTTTTTGCCATAGTATCCTCTATTTATCATTAAAGGGCGCGGTACGGTTTTGGCTTTCCTTCCGCATATTATTCTCTACCTAAGAGAACAAAATCCTACATACTCTTAATTTTAAATTTTTTCAACCTGAGAAAAATCAAGATCCACAGGTGTTGAACGTCCAAAAATACTGACCGAAACTTTTAAGCGCTCTTTTTCCTCATCTATCTCTTCCACAAGTCCTGTAAACGTTGAGAAAGGCCCCTCAGAAACACGCACCTGTTCACCAATCTCAAAGCTGAGCTTATGCTTAGGCTTTCCAACTCTTTCTTCAACTTGGCTCATTAAACGCTCAACTTCAAATTTGCTGATGGGGGTTGGCTTCCCTTTCCCACCAAGAAAATTTGTTACTTTTGGCGTATTTTTAATTAAGTGCCATGTCTCATCAGAAAGGGCCATTTGAACCAAAACGTACCCAGGGAAAAATTGCCGTTCTGAGCTAATTTTTTCACCTTTTTTAATTTCAATAACTTCTTCAGTAGGAACAAGTACTTGAGAAATTTGTTCATCAAGCCCCTTTTTTTGAGCTTGCTCACGAATTGTTTCTGCAACTTTTTTTTCTGATCCTGAGTAAACGTGGACCACATACCAACGAAGTGTCTCTGACATGTAAATTAATCCTTATCCCAGAATAAGCTGCACAATAAAGTGAATAAGTCCATCTGCTGCTAAGAAAAATAAAGCTGCTAGCACAGAGAGAATCACGACCATCAACACAGTAACCAGTGTTTCTTTCCGAGTTGGCCAAGTAACTTTCCCAATCTCTTGACGGACCTGACGTATAAACATTATTGGATTTGCTTTTGCCATAAGCTTTCTTTCTCACTAAACCCTTAAGATTTATTCCTTAATTTGGCAGGAGTGGAGGGGATCGAACCCACAGCCTTCGGTTTTGGAGACCGACGCTCTGCCAATTGAGCTACACTCCTAAACAATTGCAGCATCAAAATCAAGGGCTTTTTATTTTCTAAAGATTATTTGAAGCCAAAGATTTTAACAACCAGCGTTTCAACCTTTGACCTCAAATTACCCTAAAGTTAAGCCAGTATTTTAGTAACGACACCGGCACCGACAGTACGACCACCTTCACGAACCGCAAAGCGTAATCCTTCATCCATCGCAACAGGCGCTATAAGCTCTGCTGTAAGCTT
>Ga0209960_1001425_pt1 | contig 31894 bp, 36 predicted proteins | sample ThiBiot_500_plan_2_FD_183947 | JGI IMG/M metagenome (GOLD analysis project Ga0209960, IMG submission 183947) | Wastewater bioreactor microbial communities from Cape Town, South Africa - Thiocy_expt_500_plan (SPAdes) | ecosystem: Engineered > Bioreactor > Thiocyanate-remediating >... | reverse complement strand
AGCTGGAATGTTTGTTCATATAAACACCACTTATAAATTTCCCAGTTCTTTATTTTAAAGTGTCTCTATGAATAATAATCATCTTATGACATGTACAGTGTTTTTTTCGAAAATTACATAAAATCTACAAGTTTATAATATTTACAAGAAATTTGCTCAAGCGCATGAATCAGAAACTCACGAGGTCATACAAGAAAGTCAAGCGCTTGAATTTTTATACCTCCCCAAGTCTTGACTCAAGATGTGTCCATAGCGCCGGACTTTCTTGCTCAAGAAACTCAAGTTTCTCATGCGTATGCCAAAAGAAGTTCGACTAGGGATATGAAAGAAATCCGCATCGATATACAAACTATTTAATGTTTCATGCAATCCGCACAATTTTATATACCTACCATCTTATTTGAAAAAACCTTAAGCAAACTCCAATAATGCAACGATATATATAACGGTAAACTTGTCGAAATTAACCATCATTTTTGTTTTCTTTTGTTTCATCTTTGTTATCCATACGTTTAGATAGGAACAAAAAATGGAAAGATCATTGGTCTTACGAAAGTTATCATACCAATATTGACATTACCTATGAAAAAAGGGAAAAAAACAATATAATGCACTTCACTGAAATGCGTTTTGTCCAAAGGCTTTTTCACAGCCTTAGGTTATTGCAAACCCTTGGATTCCTATATACACTTGTTGAGCATGTAAAGACCAATTCGTTTCACCCTCATCCTCAAGACGGTGAAGGCGAAGGGTTTCTGACCTAAAATAAAAAGTTAACAAGTTGAAAATTTCAACTTTCAAGTTGGACACTATTGGGAATTTAATATAAAAACGAAAATATTCTTTATCCATTTGAAAATAAGTACATAGTTTGGGATCGTATTATGATTTATGTTGGAAACAATACGCTATATTATCTTCTATAACATATTTCTGTTGTCTTCCTTTTTTTTTCTTTTAATCTTCTCCTCTGTTCTCTTTCTTTTTAACTTCTTTTATATTTATCTACATTTATATATGTAAAGCGCATGTGCTTCATTTGCTATTCTCTGTGTAAATGATTACTTCTAGTATATTATCAAGGCAAAAAGTTGTGAAAAACTTAAGAACATCAAAACTTTTGTTTGTATAATATTGTTTGAAGATTTATGAAATATCATAAAATTATAGAGCGCACGACGTGAGCTATCAGAATATATAGAGAAAAAATTTCATAAGGATATGACAGGATCGATGCCATTATTGATATGTCCTAAATATTTTTCGACTGAAAAGAAAAGCATTCACAAAGACTAAAAACTAGTTTGTCGTGATCAGCAGTTCAAACTCTGTCAATTTATGTAAAAACAAAAAGAAAAATGTAAACCAGTACATATTAAAATATGTGTATCTTCATCTTTGTTCACATTCTCAAATTTAACATCCACAATGTTTTAAGTTTGTAATTTGTCTTTAGGGCTTTTTTTTAATTCTTTGTACCTTATTTTTAATTAGAAAATATATCCCTTGCCACTCTATTATAGATATAGGTTTTAAATAGCAAGCATATGCAAGAAGAAGGAAAAAAAATGAAAGTAATAAAAGAGAATATAAGCTATCTGTAGTTTTTTTCCATTCTTTTTTTTTGTCACAAAAGTCATATATCATAGTCATAATTGAAATAGTTCTGCATCTAAGACGAGAATCATGACATCGTATAATAATTTCTCAAGAATAGATGCTAATACGTCCACTATTTATTCATTGGAAACAACATTTTCACGTACAATTAAATTCATACTATTATTTATTGCTGAATTAGGATCGATTTGTTGTTCCCTATTTGTTTTATTTAATTTAATTCTGAAACGAACACTTCGTCGAGCATTGCATAATCATACTATAATTACACTTGTTGCTGTGAGCTTTTCTCATAACATAACGGATTTACCAATGTTATTAGATTATTTGAGAAGAGGTTATGCATTATCATCGACTTTTTGTTTAATGTGGAACTTTTTTGGATGGTCTAATTATGCTATTGGTATATGGACAACAACTTGGGCTTCATTTGAACGTCATTTATTAGTTTTCCACAGTCATCTAATTAATACATTTCGAACAAAAATTTTTTTCCATTACATTCCATTATCTATGTGTATAATCATTCCTTGGAATTATTATGTTTTTCTTGTTTTCTTTTATCCATGTACAAATATTTTCTATCAGTCGATTCTTTTTTGTGGTTTCTGTTGTTATGCATATAATGATCAACTAGTATTCTTTAATTGGTTTGCATTCGGTGTTATTCCCACATCTTTAATTACAGTTTTTAGTATATCGTTAATTGTTCGTATGATTGCACAGAAACGACGTGTACAACGACGATTTCAATGGCGTCGATATCGTTTTATGGTAATTCAACTCCTTAGTATTTCTTTTCTTTGTATGTTTTATTATATTCCAACAATTATCCTTGGAATAATTCAAATATTCTTACCAAGATTTGGTAGTGATATTCAAATGTTATATTTATATTATATTGGTTATTTGTGGCCTTCTTTAACACCATTTTTTTGTCTAAGTACTCTTCAAGAATTATGGGTCAAAAAACGCGAACGAGTTTTTTCACCCATGTTACTTCGAGATACTCACGTAAACAGACTTAATAAAAGAATCAAGAGTATAGAACACGTTCCTGAAAGAAACGCATTATAATTATCTTATATGCAAAAAAAATAAATAACAGTAAGAACCGTTTGAGATTTTGGTTTGTCAAGTGACAAATCTTCGAAGATTCAGTGCTATTCTACAGAACCTTCCATAGTTTAGAATAACTGTACGAAACCGTTTTTGGTTCAGAATTATCTGTCAGAACTTTAAAAAGTTTTGTATTTTCAATCAAAACCATTATATAGTTACTGTCAAACTCCTACTTTCTTTTTTCAGAGTACATTAGTTTGTCTCTTTTTTTTGTTCTTATCATCACTAAATACTTCTCTTATTTTGTTTTTGGTAGATGTCTCATGTTTTATAGTGCCAATCGTGTTGACGTTCTCTTATTAAATGTAAGAAGAGATCAACAACTCCTAGTTTCATCTGAGATAAACAGATGAATGAAAATATAGATGTCAAAATTTGTGAGACTATTTTCAAACAATAAATTTAATAAAAGATAGATTTAATATGAAACATGAGATTTTTTTTTGTAAAGATTGAAAATATAACTTCAAGTGTTGTTGACGAATAGATAAAGTGTGTCGAGTTATTATTACCTGTCGACCATATTCACATATACATGACACTTCCTATTTATTACAATTCAAGTGGAAGACTATCTGAAAAATGATGATATTCAGTGTCGTTTATCGGAGAAATATTGTTTTACAGAATCTTATACTCATCTTAATCTTTTACCATAATTTTGTTGCATTTCCGAATTGTATTCGTAATGATAGAAATCAACTTACCTTATTCTTCGATTCTTCATTGAATCAATCTGAATTGATAGAAAAATATTCGATAATGGAAAAGAAAATCATAAAATCATCGCCAATATGTTGTTTAAATATCGAAATCCAATATAAATTACAAATGAACAGTGTATCCTTCAATTTTGGTACTGTCGATAAAACAGAGGAAAGTGAAATGAATAAAATTCAATTGATCACTACACTAATTAAAGGTGAAGAGATCGTTGAATCTACTTTCAGATTAAGTTGTACCATCGATTTTTGTACAGAATATTATTTTAATACGTCAATTTTAAACGGACAATTAAATTGGTTGTTTGATTCAAAGATATCGCCAGTTAAATTACAGGCGCCATTAGAAAAGCTACTTTTCAATGCAGACGAATATGATGAATTAGATTCAGATCAATCAAAATCATTGAAATGTTATATCGACGATCAATCTGAAATGTTGTCTGAATGTTTTGATGATATTTGTTCAATTCATGCAAAGGGTATTGAAACATCTTTATTTAATTGTGGATATTTATCATCACAATTTCAATTACTAGAAATACAATTAATTTTTGGAATCATTACGTTAAAAGAAAAGACATTTTTTACAGAGACTTTGTATAACTGTGAGAAAAGTAAATGTAATGGTTTTGAAACACTTGAGAAAGTTGAAAATTTAATCGAAAAATATTATAATGTCTACGATTTAATAGAATAGCCGATTCTTTCTTCTAATGAAACAACTACTACTACTTTAATTACAACAACAACAAAAGTTACAAGAACGACTGGAATTTCTACTGAAACGCTGACAACTACGCCTAATTGGATCTCTACAAACATTTTAATCGATCAAACATCAACCAATCATAGATCAACAAATATAGGACTGTGTCTACGAGCTTATTCGACACTGAATTCATTATTGGTTTATCTTTTATTTTTTCTTGCTTCGATGTAGGAGGCAACATCAGAAAATAAATAGATACGTTTTTATTTATTCTTTTAATTACTTTATAGACATTGACATGCGAACAGAACATGGGAAAATCCTTTTTTGAGTGTATTTTGCAGTTGCTTCGTTTGACTGATATCTATTTGAAACCATTTAAAACAAACGATGATAACTATATGTAGTGTTTTTTATTTTGCATTTACGTGCAACAATCGAAAGTGCCTATATTATATAAATGATTTATTTAATTAGAAGCTACAATTTTTATGCAGAAAGTACAACAGTAACAAAATTCTTCACAGCATGAACCATAGGTTTTTTTCATGGATGTCGATGGCGGACAATTTGAACATCTATTTTGTAGAATATTAAGCTCCATATGTTCGATGAACAAAGAAATAACTATACTTAGAAAAAGTTTTTTTTGTATACCAAAGAAGATGGAAAATGTATTTATGGGAGTAATTCTAATGAGAAGATTGGTTAATAAATCAGATTATATTTTTGTCATCGTGTATTAGGTAAATCATATTGAAGACAATAGTGTTTGTTATCATGAACTTCTTTTAACCAATAATTTATTTTTTAGAACAAACAAAAATTAAAGAAAAGAAACAGTTATGAATGCCTACAATAAATTGTTGCACGTTGTATTTGACTCGTAGAATTGCATAAGTACCCATATCTAATATGCTTCTTAATATCATTGATGCAAAATTGATTTTTTGTATTTGATAATCCAGTAGATTCCAATATGATTCAAGAAAATCAGTTTCTTCCAATATTTGGACAAGTTTTTCAAACATTAATAACATATTTTCTGATTTCTCTACAGACATTCGTTCTTGTTCATTAGATAGAAGATCACAAATTATTGGTCAATTACCTCAGAAAAATAAGAGAAAAGAATTTAAGTTTTTTTTCCTATTAAATTAAATCGAATTTGCAAATGATGTAGTATTCATGTGAAATTACTTATTACTATTACTTTCAATGATCAAATGAGAATAACTCTATAATTATTTCGATTTCTATAACAATAGTAATGATAAAATATTTTTGTTTAATTCTTTATCTGAAAATAAGAAGAATTTACATTGGTATATACTCGTATAATTTAATTTTTCAATATTTGTGAAATATTTTTTTTATAACGAATAGGGATGATATAAATTGAAATTCGAACATTCTCATTGAAAGAAGCAAAAAAAAAACTAATCAAGAAATCTTCTTATATTGAGTATTAAAAAATATTTTATCGGTTCTTTCAAAATAAAATCATTTGTTTTTCATTCCGTTCAGAAAAACAAACACCTTTGCTTCGACGACTGCTTATGTAAAACATTGGTTATATTTTAGAGTTACTTCGTAAATGTTACAGGTATACAAAAAAAAGTCTACTCATTCATAATGTTTATATTACGACTTGAAACTTGATGGTGAAGGATATATAATACATCAAGAAGTGTTGTTGTATAAAAATTAATAGATTTATAACAATAATCTTCTATTATAATTGAATATAGAAATAAATGTTAGAAAAAGTGTTAGTCTAATATACCAAACCAATTTACACACCATTGTTTTATTTGCGAAGCAGTAAGCATTGCTGCACTACTACTGTTATAAGTCATGAATGATCGAGCATAGACTTTAAATGAGTCGTTCTTTGCCGTATAGATAGCAGTATAACCTATCAAGTCATAGTGGTCACCAATCCCATCCACACTGGTAAAATATAATGGAGTTGAATTAAAACTACAATTACTAGTGTCAATATTCATTGTGATTGCAGTACTACTGTATTGTGTCCACAGTGTATATGAAGACACACCTGAACAATAATATGATTTTTTCGTTGTCAAAGATGAATTTGTTTGGTTCAATTGAATTTGACCTAAAGAAATCATGAAATATATAAGAATTAGTGAAATCAAATTATTCAAACTTGTAGTTGTTGTTGTTGTTGATGCTGTCGTCGTCATCATCGTTATAGTCGTTATCGATGTTTGATTTATATTGAAAAGTAGATATAAAGCTATTAGTAGAACAGTTAAACTAATGATAGTAAGCCAGATTTCGATGAAAATTAACGAAGATTTTAATCGTTGTTTTGTTTGATTATCTTGTCGATCTTTTTCATTGGAATATCTATAATGAATGAAGGATTGATAAATATCAGCATATAAAGATATTTATACTTACTGAAATCGAAATGGAACTTGCGAAGAAAGTGGAGTCGAGTTAATGACACTTCTAGTTTTTAAATCTTCTGTGTCTGGAATTGACAATGTATCTAAAAATTTATATTTTGATGATGAATGTAAATCATCGTCTGGCAATGATGGTTTGTACGTTCTTTGTTTTCTATTATTTTGATTAATCTTTTCACCAAGTATTGCCCTTAACTAATGAAAAAAGAGACAAAATATGAAAGTATTTTAAATATTTTTCTTTATATGACTACTTGATTTGAACATGGAACTAAATTTCGTTTTAGAACAAAAGATACTCTTGCACGTTGAAATCTTTCATCCATTCCGCTTTTTGTGAAAAATATAATAAAACAAAATAAATTTGGATTTCTTATTTTTCAATAAGAAAGAAACCACGTAATGGAGCAAAAATTGAGTATACACTATAGAAACCTTAACTATGTTAATGGCAAAGGAACACAATGTGCTTGTGAAATAATATTGTTGTATGTGAAAAAAATCATCAAATCTTTGTACAGTTCTTTTGCTACTCTATTGTAAAAGGTATTCGAAATAAACAATATGGAAGATAATTTTACTAGTTGTCACTCAAAACCTAGCATTTCATTCGATGAGAGAAACATAAAAGCCTTTGTTGTAAATAAAATGATTCATTTACAAGAAACAAATTATAATTTGTCTGTTGGTTTAACATCAGTATAACCAACAACTAACACTTTTCCATCGGTCAACATGGATGCTATATGGCATTCTCGAAGATACATCATATCACTATTGATTATCCACAGTTCACTACTTCTGCTTCATATAAGTATATTCCATGGATCAATAGCGTTAAATAAAAGAAATAAATATTAGAAAAAGTTTTAGTTTAATATACCAAGCCAATTTATACGCCATTCTCTTGTTAGTGAATCACTAAGCATTGCTGTAATGTTATTCTTATAACTCAGGAATGGTCGAGAATAGACTTTAAATGAATTATTTGTTGCATCATAGATAGCAGTATAACCAACCAAGTCAAAATGGTCACCGATACCATCCACACTAGTATAATAAAATGGAGTTGAATTAAAACTACAATTACTAGTATCAATATGCATAGTGATGGCATGGCTGTAATATGCTGTCCAAAGTGTATATTGAGATACACCTGAACAATAATAAGCTTCTTTAGTTGTCACGGATGAATTTGTTTGGTTCAATTGAATTTGACCTAAAGAAATCATGAAATATGTACGAATTAATGAAATCAAATTATTCAAACTTGTCGTTGTTGTTGTTGTTGATGTTGTCGTCGTCATCGTTATAGTCGTTGTCGTTGTTTGATTTATATTGAAAAGTAAATATAAAGCTATTAGTAGAACAGTTAAACTAATGATAGTAAGCCAGATTTCGATGAAAATTAACGAAGATTTTAATCGTTGTTTTGTCTGATTATCTTGTCGATCTTTTTCATTGGAATATCTATAATGAATGAAGGATTGATATATGATACTTCCAATTTCTATACCTTCTGTTTGCAGAATTGAAGGTATATCTATAAACCGACTTCTCGATGATGAATGTAAATCATCGTCTGGCAATGATGGTTTGTACGTCCGTTGTTTTCTATTATTTTGATCAATGTTTTGATTACGTGTTGGTTTTATCTAATGGAAAAAGAATGAAACTATTTCAAATATTTTACTTTATATGATTACTTGATTTGAACGTTGAACTAAACTTCGTTTTAGAACAAAAGATACTTTTGCACATTGAGATTTTTCATCCATACAATTTTTTGTCAGAAATATAATAAAATAAATAAAATTTGGATTTCTTATTTTTCAATAAGAAAGAAACCACTTAATAGAGCAAAAATTTAATATTCACTATAGAAACCTTAACTACACAGTAAAAAAGATCCTGGCAATATACTGACATGATCAATGGTTAAAGGATTTATCGGCCTTTTCTGCTAAAACTACCGATTTGAAAGATTGATGAACTTTCTTCTGCTATCCAGCATAGAATTGCGAAAAACTGATGAATTTCGAGAAAAGTCAAATTTTGAATTTTTGAGTTTTTGCGTTTTTCTGGAAAAGATCAACAGGACCAAATCAGAACAAGCTACATATAGACAAAAATAAACAGAATCTTTTCAGAGCAAAAAAGTCAGAGTTCCTTAGTGAGATCACTTCAAATCTTGTACCAGAAATACTCTCGTAGGAAGCATAAAAAAATGAAATTCCGTAACGGTTGTCCACGCCGATATATAAATAAATTTACTATATTATATTGTAATATGTATATAAAGTTATCAGACGCTTCGATATTTTCAAAAAACATTAAAATGTAAAAATTTTAATGCACTTTTTGCATAATATTCATTATTTTAGCTGTTCTGAGAAGGAAATTGAATTCTGCATCGATTAATGACCTTGTTTTTATTTCAAATCAAAAAATAACAAATACAAGTGAGAAGCAAGCAAAACTCGTTTTATTTGATCATACTTGATAAAACAATACACTGTCAACTTGCAGAGAATGTATTAAAATTTCATCAAACTTTATCTTGAAATCTGCGAGTTTTTATTTTTATGTCTTCATATGGGTATAGTATGTACAACGACAGAAGCGAGCTGTGGGGGAGGGAGTAGAAACACCTTCGTCCCTCCCTAATCGTGAAGCATGATTGAAGAAGACTATGACATTGCTTATTCAAAGAATCTATTCACTTCTCAATGCAAACAAAAAAAATTGCTTCGTATAATTTTTTTCCGAATAAAAAAATTCAAATATGATTCCTTACAAATGCTTTTCAGTCGCTAGAACACGTACAGTATATATTATTGAATCAAACATAAAATAATAATTGAAACAAAAAATCAACGCCAAATTGTGTGCATCCACAAACACGTGAATAGGAAATATCGATCGCAAAACGATCTTCTTTTCAACATATTCAATGTCAACAACAATCAAAGAACTACTGTGAAATGTCGTAAGTTTTATGAATTCTGTTAAAATCGTCTATTTATATCATGACTATTAAGACAAAGTTTGAAGCTGAAATCTTTTTGTTGTTGCTCGTCAATGCCATTACTTCTTCGGGGCTTTCTTTTCGGTATCATTGCAGGTTTACTCATTTTATTTGTGATACTTTTATTGATGTTGACAACCGTTCAAAAATCATCGACTACAACAACATCAACAGTAACAACATTGACTACCAGTACTACTACTACATCAACCACTACAACCAGAACGACGACAACGACCAAGACAACAACTACAGGTATGTCGGGAAAATATTTTAATGGGTTGCTAGCTGAAATATTGTAATTTTTCTTCTCATTTCAGCTCCTCCATCTACTGCTTGTACAACTCCAAATCCCAACTTTCGTTTTTATAACAATGAATTTATCTATTCTCCTTCTCAACTTTACGCAGCTGGTATGAAAGATAATCTGTTTGGTGTTTATGTTGCATATGCTAATGCCAATGTTACATCAACTACAATTTGGACAGCATCACAATCATTGACACCATCAGACGCTTGGTTCCAAGGGCAAGATGACAGAAATCTAGTTGTTTATAGAAGTATACCTACAACTAGTGTCTTATGGACAGCTGGTATACCGATCAATGGAACGAACTCGCCATTTTGTTTGAAAATATTAGATAATGGAAATCTTATTTGGACAGATTCTTTAAATACTATAATATGGCAAACCAATGCATTCGGTTGATAATACTATTTAAAAGCTTGTCAAAAGCAGAAAAGATGTATTTAAGATGAGGTTTATGAAATACAACAAAAATAAACATATGTGAAAGTAAAAGAAATTTTATTTTAATTTTTATAGTGCGTATCAAAATGTTATAATTGCGAAATCTTCCAGAAGAGACAGTTCTTCAATCTCGTAGAATATATTTGATCACATGTATTTGTATATAGTTAACTGGTGAAATAACTCCTCCAGCGGATTGATTCATTTCTAACGGATTTATTCGGACAACAGAATCTCTCTTATTCTTTTGTCGATATAATCTTTATATGATTCACTTTTTTTATTTTTATGGCATGATAGAATATGTTGTGATTTTTCCCCTCTAACCTAAAGACTATTTCATTTGAAAGCAATAACATAAAGTCAAACAAGATGTATACAAAAGTGAGTTCGAATACCTTGATAATCGAAATCGTATTTCAGAAAAAATATTCACATTGACACATATTAATGAAACATAAACGTACTGGTAAACTTTTGTTCGTTATTTGATTCATCGAATTGCCGTGCGTGTTTCTTCTTCTCTATTACCACTAATTGTTCCCTCGACTGTAAGGAGGGTCATATGAAAAAAATAGTTTGTGTGTCCGTCTGTTTGCATCGGAGTCAAAAAAACATCGGTTTAGAGATCGGAAAGTCTGAATTGATAGGTAGATATTCAAAATTTTTAATTGAAATTTTTATATGCGCTCACATTAATATAATACATTCAGTCGCGTGAATTTATAATAGCAACAATTTTCTCTTGGCAATCATTTATCAATTTTACATTGATTGATTTCCGTTTTTCTAGAATTGCCAAAGCTTGTTGGTATCCATGAAGTTGTTGTTCTTTGTCGTCAGTACAGTAATCACTAACGAACATATGAATTTGAGCAATGATTTGATGATCTTCACCTAATGTTTTTCGAAGAATAGTAAGTTTTTCATTGCAAATATGTAGAGCACTATCACGGTTATTCACTTTCTTAAATATTGTAAGAATATGCTCTAGATAGTGTAATAATCGTGGATGTTCGATTGGTAAAACTCTTTCTGCCATTTTATAACCACGTTCATAATAATCTAATGCACAGTCATATATTTTTTGTTTTTCGAACAGAATACCCATTTTAATCAATGCACGAGCCAACCTTGGATGTTCAGCTGGAAGAACTCTTTCATACATTTTCAACCCTTTTAATAAGTATTCATACGCGTTTTGATAATCATTTAAATGAGTATACGTATCTCCGATGCAAATCATTGCCATACCAATATCGGGATGATCAATTCCTACATAATTCTTTTCTCTAATTTCTAAGCCTTCTTTAAAAAGTTCCATAGCCAAATCATAATTACCCTTCTCTTTGTAATCGCTTCCAAGAGCAATTGCCGATTGGGCAATATCTATATGAGATGATTGTAGATTCATTTTCCGTAAATTATACGCTTGTTTATCATATTGTATTGCTTGCTCATAATCATTTTGTAAATAATGAAGATAACCCAGACCAATACATAATGAAGGATACTCTTCGTCATCTTCTGATAAATTATCCAAGTGCTGCTTATAATACATGTGAGCTTTTTCATATTGTCCCATATCGATGAGAGCGTAACCAAATAGGCGTGTTGGATTTGATTCTTTTAAAATTCGTTTGACATTGTCAATATGCGCTTGAACAAGCATGAAACAGTCGTTTGTTACCACAAGTTTAATGTGCCATATATCTTGTGAGGAATTGAACGTAATTGCATCCACTTTGAAAGCCGTTCCGATATTTATAAGAACTTCTTCTTCATCTGGAAAAAGACTAAAATTACATATATCAGCTACCACGATCTCATAATGCAACATTTATATTTTTTGATGTTGAGAAAAAACCATTTGGTGATATTATACTATCAATTTTTAGCTTTTCAAATTCAGATCGAATCATTGTTTGACCACGATACAACGTTAAAGTGTTACTGCGCAATATATTTTCATGTTCTAAATGTCTGCAAAGATCAATAATATAGAATCGAAAACAATATAATAAATAGACATCTTCTGTTCTTAAAGCTTTATTAAGCAATCGATAGAGAAATGTATTCTTTGTATACCAATTTATAGCTTCATTTGGTGAATAATGAGTTCGAAAATGTTCAACATTAGCTAGTTCAACTCTATTGTTTGCGGTAATTGTTTCAAAATACCAAATAACATCTGAAACCATAAGTATGACGCCGGTCTTAGTGCAAGATCAAAGCGTGTTGCCTTTTCATGAGTGTCAAATAAAGTAAATGTAATGTCCTGCTTTGATATTTGATGAATACGTGTGTTTATTGATTCATTTAGTAAATTTTGACTGTTAACAATATGAATAAAAGATGGATACGGAGTATAAGTAAAGGTTATGTCCCTATTCTGTTGAAATAGATAAAGTGAATCGACTGTTGACATGGAAGAAATTGTTGGCACTACTTCATGGATTAAATTTTCGGATGCTATAATTAAAAATATTTTCTCATTCTTCACAGACTGAATGTATTCGATGCAAAGTTGAGGGTTTGTATATACGAGAACACAATCATGAAACTGCTCTAATTCATTTAACAATCTATCTGAATACTCATTAATTTCTTCATCTAACCATATTAACGTAAAGTATTCTTTATTCTCTTTGATATTGTCAATTTCATAGTTCAATCTTCGTCGTTCTCTCATATTTGTATTTTTTGACTGCAGAAGATTTTCCTACGTTTTAAAATAATAATCCTTTATTCGTTTTCATCCGGCATAAAACTAACTTACATTAATCGAAAATAATTTGCTTTCATCAGATGTCATTCACAATAGCGATTGTTATTTATCAATTTATTCGTTTTTATCATCAATAAAGCCTTATTTTATAGGCCAGCGTATAACAAGCGATGTGAATCTCAGCATCTGTCATATGATTGTTGATAGAATGACTAAATTATCGATTAACGTTTTGCTTATTGACAAACGTGATTTTCTCGTATTTCATTTGAAAAGGATTAAAAAGCTTAATTATCTAATGGAAAAAGCGTTCTCTAAAAGTATATGAATATTCAAAACAATCATAAGTAACTTTTTTTTAATTATATTTTCAAATGAAAATGAAGTCTTATATGCTAACATTATTATTGACTTACTGTTTTCATAAGTCAAAAAATTCATATAAAAACACGCTGCGTATATGTTTCAATTATTCTTTTTCTTATTCATGATATATGATGTTGCGGACTAGATCCGTAAAACCATCGATAACCAGACTAAGTCGTTGTACTTCTCGTCGAACTCATGTGAGTCTGATGTATCGAGTAAAAAAAAGAATTATTTTGTAATTTTCTTTGCAGACAAAGCAGCATTTATCGAAAAAAAGAAAACATCAAAAGATTGTCGATCATACGAAAGTTCGTTCTTGAAATAATCAACTTTGTCCGCAGAGTTTCTTTTTTGTTTAATTCAAATAGACGTCATCAATTATAACAGATTGTTCATCGTTTACTGATTCATTTCAATTAAATACAAAACAATTCGAGAGCAGTATAATAACTACTCATACACCTATTTCTGTAAGCTTTTGTCTTTTCATTCTTTATAACTATTGTTCTATTCTATTGAAATAGTTTTCTCAACGATTGACTCGAAGAAAATCTCGAAGTGATATTTATGATATAATTGAACGAAAGAAAAGATTCAAGAGATGCTGGTACATATATTGTTCGACATTGATTAAACATTTTTATTTAAATTCTAGCGGTTATCGTTGTTGTTGTTGTTGCTGTCCATTGTGTGCATACGTGTGTCTATTTGGTTGTATACTTTTGACTATCGGAATTGCTGCACTTCTTGTTAGACTATTGTCTATATCTAATTCGACATCATCAACAAATCCTGTTAGACGAGCAAGTAATTCATTGAAGTTTAAAGAATTTGACTGATTTACCAAGTCTTGCTGTTTTTTTAGTCTTGAATGTGAATTTGATAATGAATGGAAATGCGGAAACTGGTCCTTGTCAAACTAGCACAGGAACTATCAGTCCAACTGGATGGAATTATAATGGAACGATCTCGCAGATGTACTACAATAGTACAGCCTCTAGTCAGAAGGTGACACCTGAGCAACTAGAGTAAGAAAAATAACGATGACTTTTATATATTATCATTTTATTTGTTTTTAGCGATCGAGGAAAGTGTTATTTTACTGGTCAAAGTTCAGCCTTAACATCGATGTGGCAAACAATTAATCTAACTAACTATGTAGATCCTTATTTCATTGATATTCAAGGTGTCCAGTTTAATTTCTCAGCATGGATTGGAGGCTACATAGATCAGGATGATAATGCAAGAGCTTCATTGAGTTTTTTCGATCAATTAAATCAACCGATCGGTAGTGGAGTCACAATTGGACCAGTACTTGCTATCGATAGAGTAAATATTACATTATTACTCTTTCGTCAAACTCAAGGATGGTTGCCTGCTGGTACTCGTTTTATTACAGTAACAGTGACTATAACACGTGTATTCGGTAGTATTTCTAATGGTGATATTGATAATATTGTTCTCACTCTGTATCTCTAATCCAGTAGTGTCCGACTTGAAATTTCGATGTTTTTTTCCTTGTATTTAAATAAATATTTGTTTGAAAGAAATCTATACGTTTCTTCTTATCTTTAGAAAAGAATGTTCTACAAAACGAATGTTACAAGTACAAATGATATCTATTCATTTCTTATCTTCATACTCGTGTATTTAAAACCTTAAAATGAAGTGAAACACATAAGAAGTTGTTGTTTTGATAGAATGAGGTGGATTCTTGCCATACTCTCATTGTCGTTTATTTTTGTTGATGCAGATCAACATTTAAATGAAAATGGTCCTTTTGGTAAACGTCACGATTTCGGAAATCTTCCAAGTCCATATGCATGCAATCGAGGTTCAGGCATTGTATCTCGATTGTTTCGACGACGATTTCAAGCTGTACAATTGATGAACGTATCAAAAACTCTTTATGCTAGCCGTGAACCAATTGAAGTCACTTGGACACCTCTATCAGAAGCATGCAAAGATGATTTTGTTGGTGTTTTTTATAGTGAAGCAAAAGATGAAAATGCTTGTGATTATTTCGATTTTGAATTTGTTCAACCTAAACAAAGTCGTACAACATGGTCTATGACGAATCTTCGTCGTTCATTGGATTTTCGATACTATTCTCGTGATCGTAAATGTCTTGGCAATTACACACTTATTGCTAAATCACCTATCGTTCAACCAGCCAATGCTAATGAAGCAACACATGTTCACATTGCATATGGTGACCGAGTCGATCAAATCTATGTTTCTTATTTAACAAATTCATCACAATATGTACCCAAATGTCAATATGGATTATCACCAACATCATTAACTATGGTTCAAACTGGAACAACAACAACATACAAAGCATCGGATATGTGCGAAGCAAAAGCAACCATCGTTGGTCCACAGAATTTCATTGATCCAGGATTTATGCATACAATGCTATTAGCAGATCTTCGACCATCGACAACTTATTATTATCGTGTTGGAACTGATGAACATGGATGGTCTCAAGTTTATTCATTTACTAATCGACCAGCTGACAAACAAGAACCAGTTTATATAATTGCCTATGGTGATATGGGTTTGGCACCAGTTGAACCTGGAGCAAAATCTACACTCGAAAGACTTCAAAATCTAGTTAATTCAACGAATGTTACCAGTGTATTACACATTGGTGACATCAGTTATGCTCGAGGTGTTGGTGCCTTGTGGGATGCCTTCATGACACAAGTAGAACCAATCGCTGCTCGTGTTCCCTATATGACTAGTATTGGTAATCATGAATACGATCATGAAACCGGAGGTGACAAAGATCCAAGTCATGCACCAGGTCAAGGTGGATTTCGTCCAGGATGGGGTGATTATGGTAAAGATTCGGGTGGTGAATGTGCTGTTCCAATGGTTCATCGTTTTCATTCACCATCGAATGGAAATAGTTTATTTTGGTATAGTTTTGATGTTGGTCCAGCTCATGTTTTACTCTATTCAGTCGAACATGACTTTCGTCCGAACTCTCCACAGTATAATTGGATCGAAAAAGATCTTCGTTCAGTGAATCGTTCACAAACTCCATGGCTTATTACTGGTTCACATCGAGAAATGTACACATCCGAAGAGCTTAGCAGTGGTGAAGTCGAAATCACAACAAATCTTCAACTACATATCGAACCATTATTTTATCAATATCATGTTGATCTTAATCTATTTGGACATCTTCACTCGTATGAACGAACGTGTCCAGTATATAAGAATAAATGTGTCGCTAATGGTGTGACACATGTTTTAATTGGTATGGCAGGTCAAAATATAGATACTGGCAAATATAATCATGTCGAATGGAGTAAATATCATGATCAACAATATGGTTATTCGACATTATACATCAATCAAACTTATTTACATTTTACTTATTATCATAGCAGTGATGATAAAATCGCTGATCAATTTGAACTACATAAATAATTCAGTTTTTTCTTATTTTATTAAATAAATTTTGAGTACATTTCATTTGTGTTCGACATTTGTTCGAGAACATACACGAAAGAACGTGCAGCCTTCTTATCAACAGTAAACAAAATGTTGATTATTATTTTTCTAAGATAAGAACAGAATTGAAACAAGGAGCGAGCCCTGATAATTAACCCTTTATCTCCGGATGTCCATAGGTGTGGACTAAGCTTTCGATTCATGGAAGAAACAATTTGTTTCAAGTAACTCTTAGTCATTTTTTCAAACATGGCAGGTGGCCTATCCAAATTGTGCACTATTTTTTATTTTTTCTTATGCGCTAACATAAAGCTCGAAACACTTTTGAGTTCTAAAAACTGGTAATTATATGCTATATGCTCCTGTATTACACCGCGTACTTTCTTCATTGTGAAATGATGGATGACAAATTGATTGCAGAAATGATTTTGAAAAACATACAAACAGCATCAACAATGAACCTGGATATGAACGACGTTTTAAATGAAGAACAAATGGAATTTTTAAATCATTATGCTACATGCTATAATTATCCACCATCTCTTTCTTTTTTTTTGCTTTTGAGCATGTTATCACATTTTTCACAAGATTCATACTACACTCATTTCTCTAACCAGGATCATTTACCGACTCAACTGTATTTATGGCTATTGGGACCAAGTGGTATGTCTAATCAAGTTATGAGAGAAGAATTCTGAGTGGATGGAATTATATATTTCAATTCTAATTATAAAACAAAATCTGTTTTCTCTTTTGTTACTATGAGTAAGATCTAAAGTTAGATGAAGATATATGGAAAGATTTGGATAATACTAACCATTCTATGTCACTTCAAATATTGACTATTTGTTTCTTTTTATTTGTTATGTAAGTATCTTTTATTTCTCTTTTCAAAGGAAGTGGAAAATCACATATTTTTCGTCAAATTGAAAAATCCATTAGTAAAACTGAAAAGATGTTTTCATCACAATATCTGAAACCTGTGGTTATGAATGGAAAATTGACAGAACATGAACTATCATCGATAATCACTCACACAAATCACATCGGTTTACGACAACATCTTGCATCTAATAATAAAATTATTGTCAATGACGACGCCGATTTAATTGCTGAATCATTCGGCTTATATAATATTAATGATCCCACAAAGGAACATGAACGAAATCTGATCTTATGTGGATATGACGGGTAGAAGACACATGATAGAAATGAAATATTTTCCGATTTTCTTATTAGTTTTACTAATGCACTACGTACAACGGGAACGTCAATGATCAATATTGAAAACAAACGATTGACGATTCTAATTGCCACAACTGGAGGAAAACTTATGAAAAATATGAAAACATGGTTAGGCTTTGGAGGATTTGATGGTACACATAATAGATTCTTATATATGTCAATTTCAAAACGTCGATATTCAAGACCACAAAAGTAATGATATTAAACACATTGATTATTGAATAATCTAAACTGTTTGACGCTAGTTTTAAAGCAATCGAGCATTTGAAAAACAAAGCATCATTTACTCATTTGTGTACCATTGCTCATTTATTTGGATCCGTTAAATATGTATTTGAAATGTCACAGTCGGAACGATCTAGATTTTTTGGAGGTAACATAGAGAAGTATATTCGTATAATCTTTAGTTTTATTTTTATGCAGCTACTTTTGAGCAAACTTTCGAATCATCATTGCAAGATGATCAGTCTCAAACCGATTCTTCCGCTATGTTTACAATTTGGAACTTGATTGCGGATATAAATGAGTCAAATGATAGAAATCTTGATTATCAACAACAACAAATCACGGACTTCTATGCTAGAACGTCAGCGATACTTCCCCGTATTGCTTGTCTAATGCAACTTTATTTCAATGCTACTAGTATCTTAGATGAGATTCGGGATACAGTTGTATTTGCCGAAGGTGATGTTACAGAGTTAACTATAAATGAAGGTTTTCTTAATAGTGCCAAGAGTATCATCTTGAACAAATTTTATGTGTATGATAAAACATATGTACCATTAAATGCAATCAATCGAAATAATATAGCTCCCATGATTATTGTTGGTAAACCAGCTGTTTTAGCTGCTTGGAAATGGTATGAACATCATTTGAATATCGTCACAACACTTTTTACGATCAACTATTCTTTCAATGCTAAACCTACAAATACAACTATGCCATTATCAATTGCTGGCCAACAGAAAACTTTGAAACAAGCAATCATGTTGATCAATTTTAATATTTTTCCCTTAGCAACACTCACTGACAAACATCCTATAACAGGACAAACGTAAGGGAACAAATAGTAGTGGCTGAGCTATTACATGAATTTGTTTGGTAAACTATTTTTTAGTTGATTCACGTGGTAGAGGTGTTAAATCTTATTTGAAAGTGCCACCACCAATAATTAACGATCCTATGGCAGAATTAATAAAAGTGAACGATCTAAGTTATATGCAAATATACCATTGTTTATTAATTTTGATAAATATTTTAATTGATTAAATTTAATAAAAGAAATAACTATAATATAGGAATAAGAATTAAATCATTTTATTAAAAATAAGAGAAAATTTTGTTATAAATTAAAAAATTATTAGTAAACTAGACTAAATTTTGAAAAAGCACATTATTTAGTCAAAAAAGAGAAGAAGAAAAAACTATTTATTGTTCGTTTATCATGGTTGATACAATTCAGCACTTGTCAAATAATTACCATTACCGTATCCACCAATAACTAACATGGTTCCATTCGGTAATAAAGATGCTGTATGCCATTGTCGGGCATTATTCATATTTGTAGTGACATTCCATACACCGGTTGATGGATTATATAGCTCAGCACTTGTCAAAGAACCACTACTATCGTATCCACCAGTAACTAATACCTTTCCATTGGATAATATAGATGATGTATGATGAGCTCTTGCATTATTCATATTTCCAGTGGCTGTCCACATCCCAGTTGATGGATCATACAACTCAGCACTATTCAAATAAGCAAGAGGGACACTATTTTGTCCACCAGTAACTAACAGGTTTCCATTTGGTAATAAAGATGCTTTATGGCGTTCTCGAGCATTATTCATACTTCCAGTGGCTGTCCACATCCCAGTTGATGGATCATATAATTCAGCACTTGACAAAAAACCACTCCCACCGAATCCACCAGTAACTAATACTTTTCCATTTGTTAATAAAGATGCTGTATGAAAAATTCGAGCAGTATTCATATTTCCAGTGACTGTCCACGCTCCAGTTGATGGATCATACAGTTCAACACTTACCGAGTAACCAGTACCATCTTGTCCACCGGCAACTAACACCTTTCCATTGTTTAATAAAGATGATGCATGATAAACTCTTGCATTATTCATATTTCCAGTGGCTGTCCACATCCCAGTTAATGGATCATACAACTCAGCACTTGCCAAATAACTACTACTATTAATCTGTCCACCAGTAACTAACACTTTTCCATTGTTTAATAAAGATGATACGTGATAATATCGATTACCAATCATATTTCCAGAGACTGTCCATGATCCTGATGATGGATCATATAATTCAACAGTATTCAAAGTACTATTCGTATCAGATCCACCCATAACTAATACTTTTCCACCTGTTAATACAGCTGCTGTATGATAAGCTCTTGGATAAGTCATATTTCCAGTGGTCCACCAGTCTATAAATCAAAATTGATTACATCGAATTTAGAAAAACAAAATATACTCACTTCCTGTTACTGTAAGTGTAGTAGTTGTAGTGACGCTGGTACTACTATTATTAGATCCTCCAACATCTGAAAAACACATATAATATAAAAATGATTTGCATAGTTTCAAATTATATATCACTTACTTGATATAGTTGAAGTTTCTGAATTAGTTGAGTTGTCCGAACTAAATTTATATAGTGTGACAATGAATGGAACTGCAATAGCTATTGATAGACACAGGAAAACGAGCACACCTAGAATAATCAAAATAATTTTGTTTTTTGATGCGCATCTAATTACAATTAGAAAAAAAAAAAATTTAAATATAAAATGAAAAATTGAATAGAACTTACATTGATGTAGATGTTCGGCCGACTTCAACGAACATTTCACTAGGAGATTGTACCAAATGATTTCTCGATTTTCTGCTCTAAAGATTTGTTTGCATAGGAAAAATATTAAATTAAATAAATTATACAAATAAAACATACTCTATTAAAGTTTTGAGCAGGTAGAACCTTGCCCCGAGATGCCATTTCTAATTAGAGTTTTGTAATATTTTGTTTGTTTGTATACTGTACTATTTGCACCAACAATTTTAATGAATCTTTTCAAATGACGAGTTCTTGCAGTTTTGATGCAGCTTTATTATATTAGCATATTTATTGGTATGGGTGTATTGCTTGGGTGTCTTTAAGATTGAAGAGAAAGATAAACATAAACACATTTTCTATTCCAGTTATTGTTAAATTGAATCACTGCATTTCATGCTCAAATAATAATAATAATAACAATAATAATAAGTATTTATATAATGTGAAGATCGACGCTTTCACATGTGATTGAATAAGTTACTGTGCATTTTTTTCTTCCTACGCAAAGATCTATTTTACCTAAAGTATCAGCTATAAAATTTATATGTATGTCATAGAAAAACAAAAACTTTATCGAGATAAAATGTAAATATTTACTTAAATGTATAGAAAAAAAATGAATTCAAATTCACCTGAATTGACAGTTTAGGACAAATTTTTGTTTATCTAGGTCAATCCCTAGTCAAATTTCTTGTAAGCAAAATCTTATATAAGATCTTGGCTGAAGATTTATAATAGCTTGCCTAATAGATCCTGAATCTGAATACGAAGTCAGATTTTTGTTAACTACTCAAGATGCAAAGTTAGAAGTCGATATTTAGTCCGAAGAATCTTCAAAATTGTCATTAATATAAGCATCCTTCTTTGAACAGTTCGAGGCAATTTAGTTTCAAATAGCGAAAAAATAATATTCATTAAATACTATTAAATCAAGAATCGAAAATGGACTATGATTATTCTTCTATCAGAAACACAAAATTCAATTCATTTCTACGGACTATAATCGAAATATTCTATTTTTTGTGCTTTATATCATACATTTACATCTTCTCGATCTCCAGAAATATGCTTGGGCGTTATATACATCTTGTCAAAGAAAAAATCGAGGGTGTGACACAAAGAAAGTATTAAATCGTAAGTTTTGAAGATACTCTTAGAATATTTTTTCTTCTGATTTTAATAAATATTACAAAATATGAAAAATGATTGAAAATTTTAATTTGATATTGATTCAATTTTTTTTACATCCAACATATTCTAGGTAAAATTGAATGATAAATATTATTCTATTCATTTCTTCAATAATAACCATAAATATTTTTTATTTATTTTTCGACACTGTCGATTAAAACGAAAGCGCGTTACTAAAAAAAATACTTTCAATTTGTTATTATTATTTGTAAAAAACAAATAAACGTTTTGCATTCGAATCGTTTTATTTATTCATTTTACTCTATATGAATATTTAATAAAAGTCATGACTATCATATATGCGTACATCTAATAAAAAAATGTTTCATACATTTATTAAAGATAGAATAAAATATCGCGAATAGTTCTCATAGGAACAGTTAGATGCCTCTTTCCCAAGTTCATAATATTTCTGTTGTTCTAAAAGTTTTAACGAATCTCGTAATTAAAACAATTCAGAATCTTTCAATAAATTATTGACATCATCAATTGACCAAAAAGAAACAAAGATTGAAACTCTCATTACGTTATAAAATTTATTTATCATAAATTATACTTTCAGTTTAATGGTGAAGTGGACATAATATGCAACCCAAATTATCATTTGTGATTAAAAACATTCTGTATACAGCATATATTGAGGGTGAGGGTGTTGAGGGGTGAGGGTGTTGAGGGTGAAGGCGAAGATATGTACACGGAGGATCTATGGGCAATGTCCGAGTTGGCAGGTTTCTTTAAGATGATAAAATTGTAAAATTGAATTCAACATTCAAATCAGACACTACTGTTTATATGTTTCCATATTTTGAAACTAAATTTGTTTTTTTTCACTCTGCTTTTAATCATAAAAAGACATCTGCCAATTTTCTCGTGGATTACTCATCAAGGCATTGATAAAAGAGCATTGATTTGATTTGATTTGATTTGATTTAATATATCTCGAGGGTACATAAAACGATGAAAATTTTCTTCGATTTCTTCGTATTTTTCTTCGTTTATTCTCTTATTGATTGTAAACAACCGTATTTTCCTGAGCAAATTGTTTTTTCTTTGTACAATGGTTCACTAATTTACGCAATAGATGAAGTAAATCAACGTGCTTTTTCATGGTATTCACATGGCAGCGCAGGAAATGAAAGCGGGTTTGTTTTTCAACATTTTCCATATGCAATTCCTGATTCACCTGAATCGAAAAATTATGTTCAATTATTAATTGATACAATATTACCTGGTCCATGTCGATATGGAGTTTATTGGAAATATGGTTTCATTAATTTCAATGAATTTCCAGAACATTGGGGAAAGGGTGAAAGTTCATTTAAGATAAAGAATTACATTGATTATCCACATCTAATGATACACGCAGAGAGTCCATCGCAAGATGAAGATTATTGGCATTCAATTAAACAATGTGAAATCTATACTGGTCAAGTTTATCCATGTAATGAAATTCATTTCAAGAAAAATACAGATATTCCACTTCGATCGGCTGAAGTTCGTTCGAGTGGAATATATTATGATCGATCGGTATATAATTATGAAATAATATCAATTGGACAACCAGATGATAAATATTTCAGTTCAATTCCGACGAATTGGTCAACTGCATGTCGAGATGTATCACTTGGAGTTCTGTACAGTCCACAAAAAGTTACAATTGATTTAAATCAAAGTGTAAAAGTACAAGTATGGCTGATGACACCTCCACATCGAATCAATGGCAGTGATATAGTTACGATTCAATTCAGTGCAAGTCAGTTCAACGATTCATTGACATGGACACCCAATCAATTTACTTTTAATAGTGAGAACTTTGACAAGAAACAAGTTTTGACAATCACTCGAGTTAAAGATAGCAATGAGATCATTCTATATCCGAGTTTTATTGGTGGAGGTTTTGATTTAGTCGTGCCAAGTCTTTATCCACTTCATATTCGGTAATAAATTTGATCTCATCATAGATTCTAATTTTTTCCTATCAAAATTTTGAGGGTGTTTGAGATTTATTTTATTTTAAAGAACAGCAAAATCCAATCACAAATACAGTAGCGTAGGTTGCATATATTATGTACTCAATTCTTATTTACAGGAGAAACAAGTCTATTTACGAGCTCAAGAAATGATTCCGCATCCTTTATAAACGTATGTGTCGACGGTAAAGACTTGCGAAATATTATAAGAGATTGGTTCAGATAATCTAGTGCAGAACTGTAATCGTGTTGTTTAAATAAAACGGCACCTATGGCCTTCATAATTACGCCAATATCTGGATGATATTCTGGCAAAGATTTCCTGTCAATATCAAGAGCTTTCTTGTAAAATTCTAGAGCTGAATCGTATTCATCGATAGCATCATAAACATAACCGATATAGCCTAAGTTTTCTGCAATATCAGGATGATTTTTGGGTAAAACATTCGTATAAATTTCATGCGCTTTGGTGAAACTTGATAAAGCCGATTCATTCCTTCCAAGTCGATAACATACAAGTCCAATATCACGATAGCTTTGGGCCATGTCAACATCATTTCTTTCAAGACATTTACGTCTCATCGTTAAAGCAATAGTACAATATTGTAGAGCTTTATCATATTTGCATAATCTACGATAAGACGTTCCAATTTGATTATAACTCGATGCTAAATCTCGATGATTGCCTTCTAAAAACTTCTGTCGAACTTCTAAAGCTTTCATATGATGCTGTAGTGCAGTCGAATAATCATCCTGTTCAATAGCAACATTTCCCAGTCCAAAATAACAATTCGCAACAGATTGATTATTAGTTGACACCTCGGATAAAATTCGATTATAATATTGTTTAGCTTTATCGAATTCTCCCATTTTGAATAGGATATCACCCAATGAAACAGCGTCTGATGAGTTTTGACCGATTTTTTCTTTTTGATAAGCAAACAAATCTCGTAGATCATGATCACTATTACTGCACAACGACAATTCAGCAATCCATATGGATTCTTCATTAGAATATGTAACTTTTTTTATTCGAAATATTGTACCAAGCATGAAAAGTACTTCTTCTTCTCCTTGAAAATAACTAAGACTTGTTACATCAGCGAACGGTTTTGTTGATAGATATACGTTCTCGATTTTTACTTGCCGAGAAAAACGAGTTGATAGAGATAAATTCACCAATACTTGCTTTCATACGAGTAAATTCTTCAATAGAAATAACTTGTCCTCGAAACACTTGTATAAATCGATGGTTAAGTGAATCTTTTAGTTTGCCATGTTCTTTTGTTAGTTCATTGTATAAATCTCGAATAAAAAATCGAAAAGCAAATAAGACATCGATATTTTGAACACGTAAAGCTTTGTTTAATATACGATACAAACAACTTTCTCTCGTATACCACCAAATAGCTTTTGTACGATTATAAGACTTGAGATTTTTATGTGTATATTCTTTATCCGATCGATTGAAAATCGCTATTGCAAACGAATCCTCAACTTTTCCTCGTTGCTTTTGATCTTGAACAATATTTCTAATGAGTTCATTCAAATCGACAAATACTCCTTTTACCTTAAAAAAATAATGTTTAGAAACAGTTTAGAATTTCTTTTTACTCATTATACTTTAGAATACTTGTCGGCCCATTGCTTATTTCCGATCCTATCAAGACAATAGACATAAACAGAATTTAATTGTGGTAAATCATGTAAACGTGGTACAATTTCTCGTCCCAACCGTCCTGATACAATGAACACAACTTTTTCATATTCTATTTTTCGTATATTTTCTTCACATTGATCAACTTGATCAAATATTTGTAAGAAATTAATTGCTTCGCGAAGTTTTCTTTGTGATTTAATATTATCATCTGTTTTGTGAACATTGGCATCTAACCATAGTAAAGAAAATGTCTCGAGATTAACTGTTTTATCGATTGTGAAAATTGATGTTGATGATGATGCTTCATTCTCGAATGTGGTTGTATTACTTGTACTTGACGGCAATTTCGACGATTTTACCGGAACTGACATACTTAAAGTAAATAAATTAACAAAAACACCAAACTTGCTTCACTGGTCGTTACTTCCTAATGAAAAATTTTGTTAACAATAGAATATTTGAGTAGTTACCTTTATCGACGTAGAAAATTTCTTATTTACAAAAATAAAGTGTGCTTTGCAATTGTTATGAAGAAGAGAAAAAAAAGTAAAAACGGACTTCTAGTCACATGGCATCTGACTAAATAAAAAAAAACTACAACTTTTAGGCTTTTTTATTATTATAGTGTAAAACAAACGAACATATCGTTCTGAATAAAACTTGATTAATCATCAATCCCATTGTAATATTCATACTGACACTGCCACGGCTAGTCATTTCATTGGGATCGCTTTGCATCGATACCTCTTGGGAGAACTGTGTGTTTCTTACGGGATATTTCATTTCATTTATACCATTTGTGACAACAGTTTTTATTTTTATTTTACCTTCGCCATTGTATTATGATGAGCTAAAATTATGCTTTCAGTCAATTCGAAATTAAAATGTTATTGGATAAATTCGAGTTTTATGTAGAAATGTGTGCACAATAAATGTATGTGATGACATATTACAGTCAAAAGTACAAAAGAAATCATTACTGTTTAAACAAACATATACCATAAGGTCGAATTAATTGAGTTTCATCCACGCTATTCGTGTCATCATTGCTTACCCAATAAGTGCCCACCCCAGTTTCTTCCATTGAAATCACTTTTAAATACTTGGGATTGACACGGTTCTGAAGAATACATTTGTACGATTGACCTTCATGTTTGAACTCGGCAGCATACATTTTGGCTACTGCAACCTCCGGTGTTGAATAGATGCCTATTCCATAACGAAATCGTTTGCCTTTACTCAACTTATAGCCTTCTTCTGCGATGGTTTGTGCGTTGTGATTGGCCGTACCGTGATAAGAAACTGGCCATTCACCTGCTTCTTTTCCCTTCATACCCAACCAAACATCATCGTCAAATTGACCTTTCACCTTCAGAGCGATTCGATATGATATGATCCATATGGTCTTTCATAAGGTTGATTACCTCTGTAATGCTGTTTGCCGTCATCGCGTACGTTAGTAAAATCATAATCAAATTCAAGAGCTCGAGAATCTTTATCAATCCAAATGGGTCCTTGAACTTGTTGTCTGGCAATACTCACACCAGCCGCTGATACAGACCGTAAAAGCGATGAATAATACAGTTTAACTATATCGGAACTAGATAAAACCCGGGCGACGCCGACGACACTAGCAGCCACTGGTGCAACAACACCAAAACTTCCGACAGCGGCACTGATCAAGGATTCCATCCAGAAATTATTGGAAGTCATTCTTCTTTATTTTTTAAATAAATGACAACACATACATAGAAATTCGTCTTTTTATAAAGCAGAATCACTTTTTTTCTGTTCTGCAATGAAAATCAAAGGACGACAAAAAGGAATATTTCTGTTTGTTATAACGTCATAGGCAGGAAAGAAAAAAAATAGGAGTATAATACTTCTCAAATGGCATATTATTTGGGTTTTTCCAACGACTTAGTTGGTAGCAATTGATTGGTTAATAAAATAATACACGTAGAGTATAGATAGTAATAATATCTGGTCAAGTGATTAAAGGTACACAAATAACTACGATATTGATATCATCAATTCATATTATGAATATTTTGAAGAAAACAATTGTTTATTTCACTGGTAGTAAATAGAATCAACAAGCATTTACTATACAAAGCACCTATACACCGCCATCTCGCAATACCAAGTTTGTGAGACCTGCGGCAAATCGTAGTTTTATTCGAGAAAAGTTTCGTATCATCTGGCTATACAGCGACATTAGCGGAGCTAGTTATGATTATTTCGATAGCGTGAATCAATTACAAGAGATCATAGATAATGTCACTGTATTTACAAACGTCTCTGAATGTTTTAATTTCATCAACAATATCGGCAACAACGAAAAGTTATTTATGATTGTTTCTGATAAATTTAGTCAAGTTATTCGTGATCCTATCATTAAAAGAAGCGATTAAATATGTTTTATTTACATTCTTTCCAATAATAAAAATCAACGTAAACGTAAAGCCTGGTACAAAGTGGTGGGTGCCTTTAAAGATATTGCAACTATTTGAAAGCAATTGATTCTATTTCGAGAAAAACTATCGATGAATTAGATCAATCTTTTATGTACACTCAAATATTGAAGAAAACTTTACTTTCGATTGATTTCACATCGAAACATTTGAGTGAATTTATTCAATATCGTCGAAGTCAAATTGCTGACAAGAATATTGAAGAATTTGAAAAAGAATATGGCCATCGTGCATCAATCTGGTGGTATATTAACAGTAAATGTCCTCTATATGATACGATAAATAGTGCATTGAGCACAATGGACATTAATCTCATCATTTTATTTGGATTTCTCATCAAGGATATCCATCAAGACATCGAAAGACTTAATAGAAAGCAAGCAAAATTAGACCAGTTTACTGTATATCGTGGTCAAGGTATATTCGAACAATTACAACAAGCAGAAGGTAGATTAATAGCTTTTAATTCATTCTTGTCGACAAGCTTCAGCGATGATACGGCTCGTATGTACGCTGCTAGTAATGCGCAGCAGAATAATAGAATAGGTGTCGTTTATAAAATTACTGTTGATCCATCGAATGCGTCCACTTACTTTGCTGATATATCCGAATTCAGTAATTACAAAGATGAAGAAGAAATTCTCTTCTCAATGCATGCCATTTTTCGTATTGAAACTATAAAACGACATGAGATAGATGATAAACTCTGGCAACAATTGAAAGAGTTAACTGAATTTATAGAAAAGGAAATTAAAGAATCAGAAGGATGGCTTTGACTCGGGAGATTAATGGTAAAATTGGGACATTTTAATAAAGCCGAAGAATTATGTGAAAAATTGCTTGAAGAAGAACCTACAGAAAAAGAAAAAGCAAATATATTTAATTTGTTTGGCTTGATAAAACATGGTCAAGGAAAATACAATGAAGCAATTATCTATCATAGAAAATCGATTACATTGGAAAATAACACTCAGACTCTAAACTATCCCGATGTAGCCGAATCTTTTATCAATTTGGGTCGGACGTTATATGAAATTGGCGATTATTCCGAAGCGCTTTCATTGTATCAGTTAGCACTAGAAATTTACGAAGAAAATTCTTCGTATAACGATTTCGATTGGGCAATGGTTTACAACAAGATTCGTTTAGTGTATGATAAAATGGGTGAATACGATCATGCTGCTCATTATAACTATGAAACAATTGAAGCAATGGTAGAAACTCTTCCTCCATATCATCCTGAAATGACTACTGTTTTCTGTAATTTTGATTGCGATGAGACACTATCAATATATAAACAGGCATTGAAAATTCAACAAAAAAGTTTGCCTCAAGATCATCCTTCTTTAGCCATTCTTTATAATAACATCGTTCGAGTATACACAGATATGGGCAATTATTATCAAGCAGTACTGTTTCACAAAAAAGCGCTTCAAATTCAAATAAAAAGACTTCCTCCTAATCATCCTGATAGGACGCTTCTGACATGAATCGAGCAACAATTTTGATTGAAGATGGAAACGCAAAAAGCAAATCAATCAGTGAACAATTATCCACTGTTACTGACCAATTGATATAAAATATAAAAAAAGAGTTTCAGTAATATCATAAATGACAGAAAATAAATAATTCAACCGATATCTTCGTTTGAAACCAAAGATCTCGAACCTTTTTACTATATGATAGAAGATTATTTACGAAAAAATGAAATTGGTTATTTTCTGAAAAATGTCGTATCTTTTATTCGATTTTGGTTAAATTTGAATAGAATATATAAATATGCACAAAGAGTCACAATAAATAGAATATCGAGTCATGTTTCTTTTTCTATTATTCTTTTTCGAAAGTCCCAACAAGTGTTTTTTCGTTTATTGTACCAATATGAAAACTATCTGCTATTTCTAACACTAAAACCGTATCCTATACGTTTCCTATATATTCCTATATTTTCAGAAAGTGTCGCTATGCGGGGCCAGCTCGAAAGTCAGAAACAACAAGTTCAAACTGTGAAAAATGAATTCGAACAGCAGAAAACGATGGTAGCAAAAACTAAAGAGAAACTCGAGAAGTTAAAACAAGATTGTTAACAAGAACAACAAAAAGTTAAAGACACAGAGAAAAATGTTCAAAATGAAAAATCTAAATTAGAAAAACAAAAACAAACATGTCAATCAACTTGATGCACCAGTGAACAACTTAAAACAACGGCAAAATAATCTGGATAAGAAAAACAAAGTTGCAGACACATTAAAGAATCAAGCCACTTAAAAGCGAGAAGCACATTTAGCTAATGATCAAGAATTATCACAACTAACATCGACACTAAAAAACCCTAGTATGAAAATAGCTCGAACACAACTCAATATTCAACAAGCACGTTTGCTTGTTGAAAAGCCTCAACAAGAAGAGCAAGTACTTAACAAGACATGTAATAATCAATTCGATCAACGATTTCAAGATCCAGATGACGATGAGGACTATGTAACGAAAACTGATCAATTGCATCATTGAATAAATTGTTTATCAATAGAAAGAGAGAGAAAGTCTTCAGTTCAAATAAAGGCATATGTTTATTGCCGTTAACAAGTCATTTTCAAGCTGAAATCTCCTCGTTTATTAGAATAATCAAATAAAAATACATAACGGAATAAATAATAAATAGTCATTTCTTTTTATTATCATATTTTAATTTGTGTCAACATCAAATCGTTGAATTCGATGATTATGCATATCGACAACATAAAGATTATTCGCACGATCAAATACTAAACCTATTGGATAAATTAACTGATTTGACCCTTCTCCTTCACCATTTCCACCGACAACAACACGACCTTCTTCCGAACCTGATGGCCAACACATAACTCGATTATTATGACTATCCGCCACAAAAACATCACCGTTTTCATTCACAATTAATCCTTGTGGATACAATAATTGTTTCAAACTATTCCCATAACCTTGTCCACCAGCAACAATAATTCCTTCTTTTGCATCTTTCAACCATTTCATCACACGATGATTGCCACGATCTGAAACATAGATAGAATCTTCTCGATCAACGAAAATATGTCCCGGACAGTTGAGTTGATTGAGTTTATCTCCATTTCCATTTCCACCTACAACAATAGTTCCTTGTTTTTCATCTTTTTTCCATCTTTTCACTTCATTTCTCCGACAATCGGAAACAAATAAATCTCCTTTGTTATTCATCATTAATCCAAAACATGGAATATCTTCAATGAGAATTTGTCTATCATTTTGATTTTCTAATGACCATCGAACAACTCTTTCATTTCCAAAATCACATATAATCAAAGATTTCTTATTTCGATCCAAAATCACATTATATGGACGATTCAATTGATCGATTCTGTTTCCTTCTCCATTTCCTCCAGCAATATTTTGATAGAATATATGTATAAGCAGTTGAATTAATGAAATACATCTATGTTTTAGTTGTACTCATATGTTTAAACTTTATTGATCTTAATTAAAGTGTAGAATTTTCGACCTATTTTCTGATCACATGTCAGGTCA
>Ga0209960_1001424_pt1 | contig 31898 bp, 33 predicted proteins | sample ThiBiot_500_plan_2_FD_183947 | JGI IMG/M metagenome (GOLD analysis project Ga0209960, IMG submission 183947) | Wastewater bioreactor microbial communities from Cape Town, South Africa - Thiocy_expt_500_plan (SPAdes) | ecosystem: Engineered > Bioreactor > Thiocyanate-remediating >... | reverse complement strand
AAAAAGAAAAGAAAAAGAAAAAGAAAAACCAGATTTAGTGGTGACATGAATTGAGCTACCAAAAGGTTCACGATAATCATTTCCGATTGCTGAATAAACAATAATTGTATAACTAATTTTATTTTCATTATTTTTTATGTTTCAAAAATAATAATAAAAAAAAAAGAAAATAAAAAAAAGAAAATAAGGATTTACTCAGTTGAAGGTAAAAGATTAGTGATATTATAATTTGTGGTATCACAATTTATAAGTTCAGAATCTCTTTTGATACCATGTTTCACTTCAATCAAATAATTAGTTGCAAAATTATTTGGTTCCCAACTTAAATAAATCCAATTTGATCCAATTTCACCAGCATTAAGTGATGTTGGTACTAAATTACAGACAGAGAAAATTTTAAAAAAAAAAAAAAAAAAAAAAAAAGAAAAAAAAAATAAGAAAAAAAACCTGGGATTTCAGTTTTAAAACTTACACTTTGTCCTTTATCTTCAAATCCACCTCCGTTACCAGAATAAATTCTAATCGAATACTCCTCCATTGGTTGAAGCTTTGAATTTAAAATTGAATTTATTTTTTGAAAAAAAGAAAAGAAAAAGAAAAGAAAAAGAAGAAGAAAAAAAAAGAAGACAAAAAAAGAAGAAAAGAAAGAAAGAAAACGTCAGTTGCTTCGAGGAAGTTTCCTGTAAAATTCGCAGCCCTTCCACTATTTGCAGTACCTGTCCACAAACCAAAAGTAATAGAAGCATTAAAGAATTCTGCTCGGGCAGGAATATCCCAGCTTAATACAGCTGAATCTGATTTTGGAATTGCTTTAATTGATGAAATTGTTTCTGGAACTATATCATTTATTTTAATTTAATTTAATTTAATTTAATTGAAGAGGAATGGTAATAAGAATTGGGAATAAAGAAAGTACGTTGAATACAAGGATTTCGAATCATAGAATATTGACCTTGATGGTTGCCATTTTCAATACATTCTCTTGATGGTGATCCTCCATAATCCCCTTGACACTTTCCATCTTTTTTTTTTTTTACTCAAGAAAAGAAGATAAAAAGAAAATAAAAGAAAGGAAAATTAAAATTACAAGCTATTTCTCCAGTCGCAATAGGGGGCCAATGCACATGATCTTCAATCACAGAATGACATTCAATAGCTTTATTTGAATCAGTTTTGTTAGAAAAAGGAAAATAGAAATAAAGAACAAAATCAAAAGGAATAAAGAAAAAAATGAAGTGAAAAGAAAAGGAAAAGAATGAAAAGAAAAAGAAAACGAAGAAAAGAAGAAAAAAGAACTATCAGTTGAGAAATTGCCACTAGCACCTTCACTCAAATCAAAACCAAAAACATTTCCAGAATAAATTGTGAAAATAAATGGAACTGATTGAGGTAGATTTTCAATAAGTGTAGAATTTACATTTGTCAAATTAAATGTTTGAATAATCGCTTCATTGAATTTTTGAGTTAATTGATATTGAGTTGCACCTTCACTTAATGGCCATGATAAAAGTATCGAATTATTTCCTTGACTTGTCGTTTGAATATATAATGGTGCTATTTATTTATTTATTTATTTTGGATGTCATTTGTTTTGGTTGAAATGAAAGAAAAGAAAAAAAGAAAAGAAATCTAACGTTTTGGAAAAGTTGTGATTGGAAATGAAAATCCTTTTGTTTCTGGGTTTGCAAATATTGTGATATTATATTCTTTTTATTTTTATTTTATATTTTTATTTTATTTTTATTTTGAGTAATTGGTGTCAGTAAGAAAAAAATGATATTCAAAATGTATACGTGTATTTGGGCTCAAATCAAGAGACACTGTTTTCTTTCCTTGAAAAGAATCCACATTCATATCTTTAAGAAGTGTAATCCTTTTTACATTTTTTTTTGAAAAGAGTTAAATTAGGGGTTCAAAGAAAAAAAGAAAGAAAAAGAATATGTAAAATATAAGTCAATATTCAGAAAGAAAGAAGAAAGAGAACCCAGCAGAAAGAATGATTTTATAACTAGTTGCACCCACACTTTCATTTATTGTGAAGTTTAATAATTTATATGTTAAACTTTCAATTTTTACTTCAGAAATTGCTATTTTTTATTTTATTTTATTTATTTATTTCGAAGATGAACAAAAAAACGAAAGAAAAGAAAGAAAAAAAAGCAAAAAAAAGCAAAAAAGAGTACCAGCAGGATAAGTTTTATTCAAAAATTCTGAATAATCAGAAAATTCTTCAAAGATGGTTGTCAATCTGATTTTATAATTTGTATATGATTGTAAATTTGAAATTGTGAATGTTGATGTCTCACTATCTGTGGTATTCGTTGAAACTTTGTTTGTTTTATTTGTTTTTGTATCAAAACCAAAGGGAAAAAAAATTGAAAAAAAAATAAAGAAAAAAAAAAAATAGAAATGTACAATTGAAGTTGAAGTAAACACTGAAATTTCATAACCAGTTGCATCATCACTTAAAGTCCAAGAAATTGAAAATGAATTTGAACCGATGAGATCAAGTGTTGGTATTGCTTTCTCTAAATAAAAAATGAGGATTTTTCAAAATAAATTCATGAAAAAAAAAAAAAAAAAAAAAAAAAAAAAAAAAAAAAAAAAAAAAAAAAAAAAAAAAAAAAAAAAAAAAAAAAAAAAAAAAAAAAAAAAAAAAAAAAAAAAAAAAAAAAAAAAAATTTTTCAAAAAAAATTAAAAAAAAAAAAAAAAAAAAAAAAAAAAAACGAAATGAATATATCAAAGAGGTAATGAAAAACAAAACTAAATGAATATTGATATATTAAGGAGATAAAATGAAAAAAAGAAAAGAAAATCAAAGTTACCAATACAAGTGGTTCCTGGTCCAAAATATCCATCATCACAAGAGCATGAAAAACTCCCAATAGTATTTTGACAAATCGCAAAAGAATCACAGCATCTTAAATTGGGATTACAAGGCCCTGGCAGAGTTATGTGATGTTTACATTCATCAATATCTGTAAATTAATTGTTCCATTAATTAATGAATTTCAAGAGAATTTTCAATTCTCAATGTTCAACGAACCTTCACAAGATACTCCATCCCCAGTAAATCCTGGATTGCATTCACACTCATAACTTCCTGGTGTATTTATACATGTCGAAAATGTACTACAGTCATTTCCACCATGTTGATTTTGACATTCATCATAATCTATTCAAATTCATTCAAAAGTGAGAATAAAATAAAATAATAAAAAATAAAAAGAAAAGAGGACCTTCACAATGGTCTCCAGCATCATAAAATCCAGGGAAACAAAGACAAAGGTAACTTCCATCAGTATTATTACAAAATGAATTAGAGTAATTAGCACATGGAGAAGAATGACCAGGTGGAATAATACATTCATTAATATCTACATATTTTGTTTTTCAAAAAATCAATAAAAAGAAGAAAAGAAATAATTATAATTATTGAATTATAGGAAGTGCAATGCAACAAAGTGATATCTAAAAGATGACCTGTACAAACAACTCCATCACCTCCGAACCCATCTTTACAAGTACATATAAAACTAGAATTTGTATTTGTACAAATTGCATTTGCACTACAATTGTTCCCATTTCCTTGTCCCAAACATTCATCAATATCTTTTTTTTTTTATCAATCAATTATTTTATAAAAGAAAAGAAAGAAAAAGAAAAGAAAACCAGAGCAAGTTTCTTGACCTTCATATCCAGGTTTACAGGTGCAAGCATAACTTCCATCTGCATTGTAACAATCTGCATTTTCCAAACAAGGAGAACTTAAACATTCATTAATATCTATTATATTTTATTTATTTTACATTGTATCTATTTATTTATTTATTTTGTTTTCAATATTTGAAATTTTCAATACCTGAACAAAGAGTTCCATTTCGAACATAACCAACTTTACAAGTACAATTATAACCTCCAGGAGTGTTGACACAATCTTCCTTTGAGGTGCAACTATAGGTCCCAAGTTGACACTCGTTAATATCTATAAAATTTATTTATTTCCAATTTCTTCCAATTTTTTTCCAATTAACTTAATAATTGAATTACCTGAACAATTTTTTCCATTTCCTGAATATCCTGCATTACATATGCAAGAATAACTTCCAAGTGTATTTTTACATGTTGCTTGGGGATGACAATCATAAGTCCCCAAAGTACATTCATCAATATCTTGGATTCATTTATTTATTTATTGATTTCAAAAAAAAAAAAAAAAAAAAAAAAAAAAAATGAAATTTGAAAATTACCGACACAGCGGTGTTCATGACCTCCTTGATGTGTCTCGAATTTATATCCAGGAGGGCAATAACATTCATAGCTTCCAATGGTATTGTTGCATAATTGTATTCCAGGGCAAGGTGAGGAGTTGCATTCATTCATATCTATTTCAAAAACAGTTTTTTTTTAAAAGAAATTCTCCTTTCAAAGAAAAAAAGAAAGAAAATGAAAACCTTGGCATTGATATCCATTTCCTTGAAATCCATCGTTACATTGACAACTATAGCTTCCAATAGTATTTATACAAAGAGCATTTTGGTCTTTCACATTCATTTGTGTCTTTTTTAAAAAAAATTGATTTTAGTTTTGATTTTTTTTTTTTCTGCTCTTGAAGAAATGGAGCAATACCATCGGTACAATTTTGGCCTTCATATCCATCTGGGCAAGTGCAATCATAGCTTGTTGGACCAGCAGAATTACAAGTTCCTCCATTGAAACATGGATTACCAACCAAACAACCATCTAATAATTAGAAAAGGATAATATTTTTTTTAAAAAAAAAAATGAAATGAAATGAAAATTAAAATGGGGAAATAGACCTTGAATGACTACCTCAATCCAATAAAGGGTCCCAAATATTCCATTATACACAGAGTCTTTCAACTTAAAGCTCCAATCTCCAAAATGAAGACCTCCACCGAACGAAGACAAAGAGGTAAGAGGTTGAAGAGGAGAGACCATTCCATTTTTTGTCAATGGATAAGTTGCTGCGGTGTATTGAGCTGAATCTATAAAGAGTGTCCCATTATAAAGATTGCTAAAGCTTCCTCCATTTTTATCCACCAAAGTTGAGGTTATTCCACTAGGTGAAGTTAAATACAAAGATAATTCTGAGCAGATTTTATGTGTGATGGCAGTTTGAACTGTGAAAGTGGTTGTGCTTTGCTGTTGAAAACAATGCGAACAAGTTTGGTCTGATTCTATTTTCCCTCTTTTGAATTTTCCGTCTGCTCTTTTGACTTCTGAGTGGGTTGGTGTCGGATTTACAATGGTATAACCTGGATCAACAGAAAAAGTGAAGGTCATCTCACCATCTGATGGAGTATAGCCAGAGTTTGGTACATAACGTTTCCTAAATGTATTTGAATAATCTTGTGAACTTGCAATGGAGATTAAAAAGGACAATATTCCAATAATAATAAGAATATTTGATTTTTGGATTCCTATTCCTTTCATTTTTGTATTTGAAAAATAAATCCTTTCTTGAAATAACTTGGTTTTTCACATTCACGGTTTTTTTAAGAGTAAGACCTCAACGAGTTGAAGTGATTGATCTAAGAATGTCCTAAATATTCCATTTTTTTTATTTTATCAATTTTCTTTAAAAAAATTTTGATTTTGGATAAAAAAGTTAAAAGTCAAAGTTCGTTATTTTTTTGATGAAACAAGAATGAATCAATTCAATTCAATTAACGAATCCTCCCCCAAAAGTCATCACAATTCAAAACACAACAATAAATGGCAAGCAATCGTAAAACAAAAAGAAACTATTATTATCATTACAAAAAAAAGAAAGAAAGAAAATCAAACAAGAAAAATCTAATGGTTAAAGTGAATGGATTGATTAATTGATTGACTGAGAAGGATGAAATAAAGAGGGGTCTTGTTGTTGGTAATAAGAGTTTGAATTAATTAAAAAAAAACCGACTCAAAGAAAGAACAAATGAAAATAATGAATAAACCCTAACTCACCAAATAGAAAAAAAAAATCAATAAGAAAAATTAAATCAAGGAGAAATTAATTGCAGGGGTTCCAGGCGACGAAAAAACGAGTTGATTTGTTTAGAAATTTCTTTTTGGTGAATCAATTCCAAATCACTGATCGAAGATCAAATTTTTTTTCATCGATTCCTTTTTCAAAAACCATTCAAAAAAAAAGGATCAATTCATGAAAGATAATACCGAATACAATGAATTGAATTGACTTTCACTTACGAGATTTTCAAAGGTTTTGAAGTATGCTTTGAATTTTGAAAGTCAAAGTCAAAGATTTTTTTAGTTTTCTAGATTGGTAAGAAATCGTTAACTGATTGGGGAAGGAAAAAGGAATTTGGAAAAAAAAAGTCGAGACCAATCGAAAAAAAAAAGTCGAAAAAGTCAAAGCAGTTTTCATTTTTAAAAAAATGGCGGAAAAAAAATGGCGGTTTTGTCTCTTCAAAAATCTGAAAAAAAACTGTTTCAGAAAAGATTAATATTTCATTTTCATCATTTTGAAGAATCCGACCATTGATTTTATTTTTTTTAAAGCACTTGATTCATATTTTATTTTATTTTTTTATTTGAAGTTATGTACAGAAAAAATAACATTGAGAAATTACAAGGTTGTTGAACAAATAAGTTTTTCTGAATAATCAGAAGGAGGTGAAGTTAAATCATTGTAAACTGAGTTTTTGACCCTCACCCAAAAATGAACCTCTGTTGATGGAGATAAATTTTCTAATTCGAAACTTGTTTTCTCTGTTTCAACTTCTTTGTACATATGATGAACCTATTCATGAATTTAGGTTTTTTTGATTTTTGATTTTAAATTTTAAATTTTAGAGAGAGAAAAAAAGGAACAATAAGAAAAGTTTACCCAAACTAAATAAGACTTTACTTGTGGAGAGTTCCAAGGTTTTTCCCATGAAATTTTAATTGATGTTTTTGTTACATATTCACATGTTAATCCTAGAAAAGAATATATATATAAACAATTTAGTTTCAATAATAATTAAAAAAAAAACAATGAAAGAAATCAAGAACCTTCAACAGCACTTGCCATCACAGGATTTATCTCATCTAATACCAAGATAAAGTAAGTTAAATAGTAATCAAGAAAAAAAAAAAAAAAATAAATGAATTGACAAATTTTACCTGGTTTACGTTTTGAAAATTCATTTGCTTCTTCAAATGCAGATGAAATAAGTTTAAAAAGTTCATCGATATCTACAACAGTATCCTACACAATATTGTTTTTTAGTTCGTTTGTATTTTTCATTTAAAAAAAAAAAAAAAAAAAAAAAAAACTTGATAAATTCTAAATAACCAATAAGGATTGTCACAACAAAAGTGAATTGGAACAGTTTTTGTATCTTGAATTAATTTTTGTTCTTCTTCAGGTAAATGCATGATTCCACCCAATTGACGAGGATTTGATGGATAAGTTATTGTATTTTCTTCATGTGTGTTCTAAATTTTTTTTAAAAAAAACAAGTCAAAAATCTAAATATGAAAATTCAAAATTTAAAATTTAAAATTCAACCTCCCAAGCTCGGTAAATAATGTTCATTCCTTTTAAATTTGCCATCGTTTTATAAGGTGTATAATTGATTGAAGGAACAGCAAATGGAAAAAGTTCAATTAGAATTGATCCCTGTTTATCATTTTTGTTTTATTTTTTTAAAAAAAAATCAATCTTGAGTTCAATATAAATAAAACTTTCAATAAATAAATTACAGGTGGTAAAAACATTCCCAGAATGAGAATTGATCCATGGAGCCCAATTGCTACTTTTGCCCTAGAAATAAAATGAACTTGTTCTTCAAAAGTATTTTCTTCCATACTTAAAACCTTTTTTTTAAAAAAAAATTATTGATTTGATAAATTTATAAATAAATATTAAATATTCAAATAATAATGCTGATATCCCATACCTTTACAGGAAGATCAAACTGTTTCTCAAGAGAAATTATTAAATCTTGAAGATTTAGAATTTTTCTATTTGACATCCTCGAAAATATAACAATTGTTTCTTGTTCATGTGCTTCAAGTGAATTAAGTCCAATTTTTTGAAGGATATAATTTGAAAATTCACGAACATCATAACCAGAAACCGTTTTGTTAATTGGACCCTATAAAAAAAAAAAAAAACAAATAACTTAAAAACCAAACATAGGGCAAAGATAAATCTAAATCTCAAAAAAACAAAAATCATACTTGTGGGATTCCAAACCCATACTGATACCAATTTGCTTGCTTTGTTTGTCCAATAATTATTTCGTCAAAACATAGTAACTCGTCTTCGATCTCTGATTTTAATAAAGGTACTCTAGAAGGATTGTATTAATTTTGATTTTGAAAAAAAAAAAAATTATGAGAAAGATAAAAGATAAAAGGAATACTTTTCTGAAAAATATTTCACCAAGTTTGCATATGTACCCAAAGTATGGTCATCAAGAAATAAAACTTGAGAATCTAAATTAAATGGATTATAATCGGATGGCAATCCAGATTTTTGTGAATCTTGTGAAGGACGAGAAAATTGTTTGAGTAAGAAATATAATCCTAACATATCATCGTGAATAACATGCATTATATTTCCTGGATGAAATCTACTAAATGCAAAAGTTTGACCAGAAACAAATGAAATCTGTATTTTTATTTTTGTTTTTTGTTTTTGATTTAAATCATTTCAAGAATGTTTAGAAAGAATAAAAAAATTCTTAAACCTTTTTATTGGAGAAAAATTCTGGAGTCACTTCATTATAATTAAAAAAAAATGCACTATGACCATCTAAACTTGTTAAATCGAGGAGTCTATTTTCCTTTCCTTTTAGTGAATTCAATTTTGTTGAAGCATTTCCCAAAACAAACACAAATGTTTCCCTTTCTTTGTAATAACAAAAATTTCTAAATTTACAAATCCTATTCGAAGCTTCATTTCCATAACAAAATACTGAAGAAGAAGGTAATGAAGTAACTGTCTTTGTTGTTGAAAAAATCTTTTGTGAAACATCAGTTTCTAAATAATTGTTTAATTCTTTAATTAATTGCTTTTTTCTCAAAAAAAAGAACAGAAAAGAAAGGTACTTTGTTGTTGTTGTTGTTGTGAATTTTGAATTCTAGAAAAATGTTCAGCTTGGAATTGAAGATCTTTCCTTAATAATTGAATTGTATCTTCTTGATTCTGAAGAACAAGTTCTAAACTTGATAACCTTTCTGTTATTTATTTTTTTTGTTTTTTGAGAAATTAGTGATTTCTTGATTAAAATCTACAAAATAAAAGTAATAGAGGAATAAATAAATGAGTTTGCAAAATAATGAAAGAAATCAAGAAAGAAGGATCCTTCTAAATGACCAAAAGTTCTTTGAATCAAAGTGATCAGTCAGAGAATCAGTGAATTTTTTTTTTTTTTTTAAAAAAAAAAAAAAAAAAAAAAAGAATAGATAAAGAATAAAAAGAAAAGTAACATCAATTAAAAAGAATCAAAGAATCAAAGAAATAGAAAAGAGAATCAAAGAAAGAATGAAACCAAACCATCATTCAGTGGAGAATCTGTCTGACAAAAAGTTTGAAAGAACACCAGAACTGAAACAGTGTAAACCATGAACAAAACCGAAAAGAAAGAACAGCAACATATTGATTTCTTTGAAAAGAGAAACTCAATCAATGTTTCCTTCTTCTGACCACTACTTGTTGGTTTCACAAATGATCTAGTTCTAATTGTTTTATTAGTTGTCGAGGAAGGAATCGCTATTCTAACTTCTGTCATAATTAATTATTTTGAGATTTTGACTTTTGACTTTTTGACATTTATAAACTTTTATAAAAGTTGAATTGATTTTCTTTTCAAAACGATTGTCTTTTTGGATTAGACAATTTCAATCAATCAATTTATTTAGATCTATTTATAATAATAAGTACAAGATTTATTTATATTTTTTTTCTACTTGAGTTCTTTGTTCAATCTCTGGTTGATATCTTGAAAAGTAGGACGTTTGAGATAATCCTGATCCCAACATTCTTTCATAAGTCCAATTAATAAAATTCTATGATCATCATCTTCATGTTCTGGAATTGGAGGCTGAAGTTATTTGTTTGATAGTTTATTGAAAGATAAAATAAAATCAAAACAAAACAAAATAAATAAAACAAAAACTTACTCTTTCACCATTAACAATCAAATATTTCAATTCTTCAAATGTTTTATTTTTCCAAACAACTTCTCGATTTAACATCTCCCAAATAATTATTCCTAATGAATACACATCTCTTTTGGTTTCCATCTATTCATGGTTTTATTAATTCATTTTTATTTACTGATTTGAAAAAAAACTCGAAAAAAAAAAAAAGAATATGTACTTTAGGATCAAAATTTTGATTAGAAGTCAATAATGTGAAACTTTCAGGAGGACAATATTTTGGAGATAAACCATCAATATTATAAATTACTTGAACATCTGATGCTTTAATTCCTGTTGAAATTTTGGCAATTCCAAAATCACATATTACAGCTACATTTTTCATCATTTATTCATTTATTCATTTATTCATATAATAAAGAAAGGAGAAAAATGAAAAAGAAATGAAAAATAAGGAAAAAAAAAAAAAAAGAAGAATAAACCTTGAAGAATATATTGACCATTTGGACGTGGAATTTGATCAAGTAAAACATTGGGACTTTTAAGATCTCGATGAATAATTCCTAATTCTTGAATTGCATTCATTCCTGCTGCAATATCACTATTCATTTTTATTTATTTATTTTTATTTTTGAGGAAATAAAAAGAAAAAAATAAAAGAAAAAAATGAAAGAAAAAAAAAAAAAAGAAAGAAGAAAGGAAAAGAAAGAAAATACTTTGCCAATTTCAAAGCTTGTAAAGAATTCAAATCTTCAGTTGGATGTAAAATATAAGTTAATAAATCCAATTCATAAAGTTTGGTCACAATATATTTTTCTGGTTCAAGAAAATATCCAAGTAATTTAATCACATTTGGATGAAATGAACATGTCCTTTTTTTATTTGTTTATTTTGATTCCAAAAGTTTTTTTAAAAAATAAATAAAAAATAAAATACAAATTTTAAAAATAAAAAAAAATGCAAACCACATCATTGATAATTCTTGGAAAAATAAATCTAAATTGTCTTCAGGACTGAGTGTATCCATATCTAAGAAGAAAATAAGAAAAACAATGAATAAAAAAAAAAAAGAAAGAAAGAAAAAAGAAAAGAAAAAAACCAAACCTTGAACTTTTTTAAGAGCAACTTGACGAGTGGAATGTTGTTGAATTAATACAGGATCCAAAAATGTTCCTTTGAATACAAGTCCACTTCCTCCTTTTCCAAGTGATTCTTCAATTCTTATTTTATGGAATTCGGTCATCAATAAAAATCCTGGAATCGAAATTTCTACATTTTTTTTTTTTTTTTTTTTTTTTTTTTTCCATAACAATAACAAAAAAAAATGTAGAAAAAGAATAGAAAAGGAAGGAAAAAAAAAGAAAGAAAGAAATATAAAAAAAAGAACCTAATTGAGTATTCAATAAAGTTTCTCCATTGTTTGATGATCTTACAGGTAAAACGCTTTGAGATTTCATTGAAATCAATTCTTCTGCTGTTTTTTGTTTTATTTATTTATTTATTTATTTATTTATTTGGGGAAAAAAAAGAAATTGATCAGTGTTTCAATTTGATTACACTTTTTTTTTTTTAAAAAAAAAAAAAGGAAAATGAAATGCTCAAAATCTTTCTTTTTTTTTAAAAAAAAAAAAAAGAAAGAGAGAATTAACCAGTATTAGAAGATATGTGTTGTTTTGCTTTTCTTAAATTTTTCTTTCTCAAAAAAACGAATCCCACAATTATTAATGCAATCAAGACCAAAAATCCAATAATACATCCAACAATTACTCCAACAATATTCTTATCTAAAACAAAAAATTTTGTATCTGTAATTTGAGAGGGAAAAAAAATAGAAATGGAAATTCGAATGAGATACCTTGAGATATCTGGTCTGGTTCATTACCTGATTCTTTAATTCGTTTTTTTTTGAAAAAAGTCAATATCCCAATTTTTTTTTTTTTTTTTCAAAAAGAAAAGAAAGAAAAAAACCAGATTTAGTAGTGACATGAATTGAGCTACCAAAAGGTTCACGATAATCATTTCCGATTGCTGAATAAACAATAATTGTATAACTAATTTTATTTTCATTATTTTTTATGTTTCAAAATATAAATGAAACAATAATAAAATAAAATAAAATAAAATAAAATAAAATAAAATAAAATAAAATAAAATAAAATAAAAAATAAAAGTAAAATAAGGATTTACTCAGTTGAAGGTAAAAGATTGGTGATATTATAATTTGTGGTGTCACAATTTATAAGTTCAGAATCTCTTTTGATACCATGTTTCACTTCAATTAAATAATTAGTTGCAAAATTATTTGGTTCCCAACTTAAATAAATCCAATTTGATCCAATTTCACCAGCATTAAGTGATGTTGGTACTAAATTACAGACAGAGAAAATTTTCAAAAAAGAATTTACATGAAATTTCAAAAAAAAAAGAAATGAAATGAAAGACGTGAATTAAGAAAAAAAACCTGGGATTTCAGTTTGAAAACTCACACTTTGACCTTGATTTTCAAATCCAGCTTTGTTACCAGAATAAATTGTGATCAAATAATCTTTCATTGGGTTAAGCTTTGAATTTAAAATTAATTTTTTTTTTTCAAAAAAAAGAAAAAAGAAAAAAGAAAAAAGAAAAAAGAAAAAACATTTAAAGCCTCAAGATAATTTTCTGGAAAATCCAAACCATTATTAATAATTGTTCTCATCCCATCAAAACTAATAAAGGCACGAAAATGTTCTGCTCGGGCAGGAATATCCCAGCTCAATACAACTGAATTTGATTTTGGAATTGCTTTAATTGATGAAATTATTTCTGGAACTATTTAATTTTATTTTTTTTAATTCAATAAGAAAAAGAAAAAGAATAAAGAATAAAGAAAGTACGTTGGGTACAAGGATTTTGAATCACATCAAATTCTCCTTGATGTGCACCATTCTCAAAACATTCTCTTGTTGGTGATCCTACATAGTTCCCTTGGCAGATTCCATCTTTTTTATTTATTTGTTTGTCATTTGATTGAAGAAATGAAAAAAAAAGGTAGAGAAAGAGGAAATCACGAGCAACTTCTCCTGTGGAAACTGATTTCCAAAGTGCATGATCTTCAACTAAAGATAGGCATTGAATTGCTATATTTGAATCAAATTTTAAGGAAAGAAAGAAAAGAAAGAAAAAAATGAAGTGAAAAGAAAAAAAGAAAACGAAGAAAAGAAGAAAAAAAAATGAAGTGAAAAGAAAAAAAGAAAACGAAGAAAAGAAGAAAAAAGAACTATCAGTTGAGAAATTGCCACTAGCACCTTCACTCAAATCAAAACCAAAAACATTTCCAGAATAAATTGTGAAAATAAATGGGATTGATTGAGGTAGATTTTCAATAAGTGTAGAATTTACATTTGTCAAATTAAATGTTTGAATAATCGCTCCATTGAATTTTTGAGTTAATTGATATTGAGTTGCACCTTCACTTAATGGCCATGATAAAAGTATTGAATTATTTCCTTGACTTGTCGTTTGAATATATAATGGTGCTATTTATTTATTTATTTATTTATTTTGTTTTAGTTGAAAAGAAAAAAAAAGAAAAAAGAAACAGAAAAGAAAAAGAGAGAAATCTAACGTTTTGGAAAAGTTGTGATTGGAAATGAAAATCCTTTTGTTTCTGGATTTGCAAATATTGTGATATTATATTCTTTTTATTTTTATTTTATTTTTATTTTATTTTATTTTGATTAATTGGTGTCAGTAAGAAAAAATGATATTCAAAATGTATACGTGTATTTGGGCTCAAATCAAGAGATATTGTTTTCTTTCCTTGAAAAGAATCCACCTTCATATCTTTAAGAAGTGTAATCCTTTTCAAAAAAGAAAAAAAAATATATTTAGAAAGATTTTCTTTTACACCAAAAATAAAGAAAGAAAGAAAGAAAAAGAAAGAAAAGAAAGGCAAAAAAAAAAAAAAAGAAGAAAGAGAACCCAGCAGAAAGAATGATTTTATAACTAGTTGCACCCACACTTTCATTTATTGTGAAATTTAAGAATTTATATGTTAAACTTTCAATTTTTACTTCAGAAATTGCTATTTTTTATTTTGTTTATTTATTTATTTCGAATATATCAAAGATGAACAAAAAAGGGGAAAAAAGGCAAAAAAGAGTACCAGCAGGATAAGTTTTATTCAAAAATTCTGAATAATCAGAGAATCCTTCAAAGATAGTTGTCAATCTGATCTTATAATTTGTGTATGATTGTAAATTTGAAATTGTGAATGTTGATGTCTCACTATCTGTGGAATTCGTTGAAACCTTGTTTGTTTTATTTGTTTTTTGTATCGAAACCAAAGGGAAAAGAAATCAAGGAAAAGGAATGTACAATTGAAGTTGAATTAAAGACTGAAATTTCATAACCAGTTGCATCATCACTTAAAATCCAAGAAATAGTAAATGAATTTGAACCAATGAGATCAAGTGTTGGGATTGCTTTCTCTAATAAAAAAAGATTTTCAAATGAATTAATAAAAAAACTCAATGAATATTAATATAAAGAGAATGAAAAAAAAGAAAAGAAAAGAAAAAATCAAAGTTACTAATACAAATGGTTCCTGGCCCAAAATATCCATCACCACAAGAGCATGAAAAACTTCCAATAGAATTTTGACAAATCGCAAAAGGATCGCAGCATGTTAAACTTGGATCACAAGGCTCTGACCATGTTTCGCGTTTACATTCATCAATATCTATTGATTATCCATTAATTAATGAATTTAAATAGAATTTTCAATTTTCAATGTCAACGAACCTTCACAAGATTTTCCATCCCCCTCAAATCCTTCTTTACATTTACACGTATAATTTCCCGGTCCATTTGTACACGTTGCATGATAATCACAATCATTTCCACCATTTTCTCCTTGACATTCATCAAAATCTATTCAAATTCATTCAAAGTAAGTAAAAAAATAAAATAAAAAGAAAATAAAAATAAAATAAAAAGAAAAGAGGACCTTCACAATCTCCCCCCGTCCAATAATAACCATGTGGACAACTGCAATTGCCTCCAACTGGGCAATCTAATTCTAATTTTTTTTTTTTTTTTTTCCATTAGAATTATATTGAATCATTGTTTTACCTGAACAATTTTTTCCATTCCCTGTATATCCTGTGCGACATGTGCAAACATAACTTCCAGGTGTATTTGTACAATTAGCAAAGACGCTACATTCATTATCCTTCCCCATCATGGCACATTCATCGATATCTTGATATCGATTATTGAGTTGAAAAAAAAAAAGGAAGTAAAAATTTTCAAAAATTACCTGTGCAATTGAATCCGTTTCCTGTGAACCCTGTCTTACAAGAACAAGTAAAACTTCCAGCGGTATTATTACATACAGCGTTTATGTGACAAGGAGAGGAGTTACATTCATTAATATCTATTGAAAAAAAAAAAATTTCTTCACAATAACATTGGATGTAAATAAATAAAAACCTAGACACCTAAATCCGTCTCCTTGAAACCCATTCTTACATTGACAATTATAACTTCCAAAAGTATTTATACAATTAGCATTTTGGTCGCAGAAATTTGGTCCTTCACATTCATTTATGTCTTTTGGAAAAAAAAAATTAAAATTTGAGTTGATGGTCTTGGTTTTTGATTTTTTTTTTTTTTTTTTTTAAAAAAAAAAAAAAAAAAAAAAAAAAAAAAAAAAAGAAAGGCAAAAAAAGAAAGAGAACCCAGCAGAAAGAATGATTTTATAACTAGTTGCACCCACACTTTCATTTATTGTGAAGTTTAAGAATTTGTATGTTAAGCTTTCAATTTTTACTTCAGAAATTGCTATTTATTTATTTATTGATTTATTTATTGATTTATTTATTTATATTTCGAAGAATAGAAGATATCAAAGATGAAACAAATTTACCAGCAGGATAAGTTTTATTCAAAAATTCTGAATAATCAGAAAATTCTTCAAAGATGGTTGTCAATCTGATCTTATAATTTGTATATGATTGTAAATTTGAAGTTGTGAATGTTGATGTCTCACTATCTGTGGTATTCGTTGAAACCTTGTTTGTTTTATTTGTTTTTTATTTTTTGTATTGAAATTTGAAGGAGAAAAAAAAAAAATTGAAAAAAAAAAAATAGAAATGTACAATTGAAGTTGAATTGAACACTGAAATTTCATAACCAGTTGCACCTTCACTTAAAGTCCAAGAAATTGAAAATGAATTTGAACCAATAACATCAAGTGTTGGTATTGCTGTCTCTAAATAAAAAAGGGATTTTTCAAAATAAATATATAAAAATAAAAATAAATAAAAAAACGAAATGAATATCAAAGAGATAATAAACAAAACTAAATGAATATTGATATTAAGGAGATAAAAAAAAATAAAAAAAAGAAAAAGAAAAAGAAAAGAAAATCAAAGTTACCAATACAAGTCGTTCCTGGCCCAAAATATCCATCATCACAAGAGCATGAAAAACTTCCAAGAGTATTTTGACAAATCGCAAAAGAATTACAACATGTTAAACTGGGATCACAAGGTTTCCCTGGTAGAGGTATGCGTCTACATTCATCAATATCTATGAATTATTTATAGTTTAAAATGAATTTAAATAAAATTTTCAATGTTCAATGTTCAACGAACCGACACAAGATTTTCCATCCCCCTCAAATCCTTCTTTACATTCACATGTATAACTTCCGGGTCCATTTATACATGTTGCATAAATATCGCAATCGTTTCCACTGCCTTCTCCTTGACATTCATCAAAATCTATTCAAATTCATTCAAAGTGAGTAAAAAAATAAAATCAAAATAAAATCAAAAAAAGGACCTTCACAATCTTCCCCCGTCCAATAATAACCAAGTGGACAACTGCAATTGCCTTCAACTGGACAATCTAATTCTAATTTTTTTTTTTTTTTTTTTTTTCCATTAGAATTATATCGAATCATTGTTTTACCTGAACAATTTTTTCCATTCCCTGTATATCCTGTGCGACATGTGCAAACATAACTTCCAGGTGTATTTGTACAATTAGCATAGGGGCTACAATCGTTATCATTCTCCACACATTCATTGATATCTTTTATTGATTTATTTATTTCTTGAGTTTAAAAATAAAAAGAAAGTAAAATCGTTTTTGAAAAATGTTAGTTACTTTACCTGTGCAATTGAATCCGTTTCCTGTGAACCCTGTCTTACAAGAACACGTAAAACTTCCAGCGGTATTATTACAAACAGCGTTTGTATGGCAAGGTGAGGAGTTACATTCATTAATATCTATTGAAAAAATAAATAAATAAATAAATTTCTTCTCAATAACATTAGTGAAAAAAAGAAAGAAAACCTTGACATTGATATCCATTTCCTTGAAACCCATTCTTACATTGGCAATTATAACTTCCAAAAGTATTTATACAATTAGCATATGGGCTACAGAAATTCGGTCCTTCACATTCATTTGTATCTTTTTTTTTGAAAAAAAAAAATTTTTGTTAAAATTTTAATTGAGCTTGGTTTCTGATTTTTTTTTTTTTTTCTTTCTTTCTTGAAGTCATGAAATACCATCAGTACAATTTTGGCCTTCATATCCTTCTGCACAATTGCAATCATAACTTGTTGGACCAGAAGAAACACAAATTCCTCCATTCATACATGGATTACCAATCAAACAACCATCTGAAAAAAAAAAAAAAAATCAAAGATAAAAGAGAAAAGAAAAGAAAAAAGAGAAGAAGATGAAAAAGAACCTTGAATAATCAACTCAAACCAATGAAGGGTTCCATAGATACCATCATTCAGAAAGTCTTTCATCATAAAGCTCCAAGTTCCATAGGTTTCACCTCCATTAAACCCCTCGAAAAGCGTGAGAGGTTGAAGAGGAGAGACCATCCCATTTTTTGTAAAATTGTGAGTTGCTGCAGTGTATTGGGCTGAATCTATAAAGAGTGTCCCATTATAAAGATTGCTACGAAGTCCTCCATTTCTATCAACCAATCTAGAGGTTATTCCCTCAGGCGAAGTTAAAAAGAAGGATAACTCTCCGCATCTATTGTGCGTGATGGCAGTTTGAATTGAAAAATAGACCATAGTTGGTGAAGAAATGCACCCAACGCAAATTGATTGAGTTCTTTTAGTGAAATCTCTTTTTGATGAGGAAGTAGGTGGAGTTGGTTGTGGATCTATTGTCATCGGCTCGGTCACATCAAAATAAAAAGTCGTTTCACCTTCTGATGGAATATAGCCAGAGTTTGGTGTATATTTATAGCGAAGCGTGTTTATATATTGTGAGCTTCCAATAGATATTAAAAAGAACAGTATTCCAATAATAAGAACGCTTGATTTCATTCTTGAATTCTAAAATAATAAAAATCTCTATTGAAGTCAATTTCTTTCCTTTACATAAATTCTTGAATATTTCCTTGTGTATTTCTTCTTTCCTGTTTTTCTGATAACTTTTATTATTATAAAACCTATTCTATTTGTTTTTATTGATTTTTAAATTTCAACAAACGGTTGACTTTGACTTTTGTTTCCCCAAAAAAAATAATAATAAACAAAAAAACAATAAAAAAGATTCAGTTTTTTTTTCTTGAAAAAAGATGACACTCAAAGTAAAATAGATGACATTCATCAACAACAACAATAGTTGAATTATATGATGACAGTGTGATTGCTACTATTGTTGTTGTTTGTTGCAAAATGAAAAAAATTAAATGAAAAATTATAATTAAAAATCAACAATTCCAGAACACACAAAAAAAGCCAAAATGAAAATCCCCAATTGTTTTTTTTTTCTTTTTTCTTATGGCAGGGGCTGATGAAAAAATCTAATTACAGTCCTGTATCATTGATATTTTATTGATGGTCAACTTGATTGGACTTGTGAGGCATGCAAACTTTCATCGATTTTGTTGGTTGTGTTTTTCAGAAAAAGGAAAACTTCAAATTCCTTTTTTTGCAAAAGTAAATTGTTTTTTGTTTTTTTGTTTTTTTTTTCTGGTAAGCTTTCCAGGCATCTTTTTGAATCATTGAATTTCTTTCATTGCTTTATCGAATAGTTCCATTGGTTGATTTTTTCAACTTTTTATCTTTCTCACAGACCCCAAAATTCAATTTTTATTTTTGCAATTCGATTTTATTCTTCTGATGCGAAGCAGTTATCAGAATGATGAAAAAGCCAACAATCAAAAAAAAAGAAAAAAGCAAAAAAATCCCGAGATTAGTTCGCAAATTGCGTTTTTTTGAATTTTTTTTTGTCTGGAGAAAAAATGGCGAAAAAAAAAATTGTTTCAAAAAAATTTGTGGCAATAAACAATCATTAATTATGCTCTGATTGACAATGAATTGGAGGACTTATTCAAAGATTCTAAAGTTGAAATTATAAAGATAATGGAGTTATTCGATCTAAATAATTGAGGGAAGATTCCAAAAAAGTTGAGGAAATTATTATTATTATGAGAAATGAAATTCGGTTTGATTGAAAAATGTATTCAATCTGATCTTGATATTAATGTGTTCGATCTCTTTATACTTCATTTAAGATATTTATTAATTGAAATTGAAATGTAATATTCTGAAGCTAATTCAAAAAAAAAAAAAAAATTAAAAAGGGATGTCTGAGAAACATCAAAATGTTAGCAATCAGAGAAGTAAGAATAGCAATCAAGATAATAATCAAAGTTCGAATAGTAAGAATTTAATACAACCAAAATTACTTCAAAGGCCATCACAAGGAAAAGAGAAACCTATTCAAAATGTAAGTGAAAGTATTAAAGTAATTTTATTTGTATTGTCTTGAATTTCATTCGAACTTTTTAAAAAAAACAAAACAAAATAAAATAAAAAGGAATCAAATATAAAGAAACCAATGCCAATTGATAATAAGGTTTAAACTCTTTACTTCCTATCATTATACTTTCAACAATATTGAATTTTTTTTCTTCAAGATTGAAAAAACTCCCTTAGTTAAGAATCAAGGAAATATTAAACCTCGTAAAGGAGAAAATAAGCCAAAATCAAAGAAACCTCAAGAATTGAATATTTCACAATTTGTTACGATTAAATTAGAAGAAGAAAAGTCAAAACCCCAAGTTCTTCCAAATAACCCATATTCCCTTTCATTTCAACAACAAGTCAAAGTAAATAAATCGCAAACTGATGAAAAACCAAATCCTCTTGATTCTACAGCCCCTTCTGAAAGAAGAAGAAAAGAGAGGGAAGAACCAAAAAAGAAGAAACCTTCAAAAATTAAGTCTAAAATTTTAGAAGAAAGATCAGTAAATCAAAAAATAATGGAAGAATATTCTGCAAATGCTTTTCCAAAAAAGTCTAAGAAAAAAGTTAATGAAGATGAACATTTTTTAAATAAACTATTACATGTTCGACTTGTTCTAAAGAGATCTCCACTCTTAATCTCCCGTTGCCTCCCAAGAGAATATTGTACTCAAATTTGTTCAAATGAGCTTGATGAAATTGTTAAATTGCTTCTTGTGGATTTAGTTAGATTTCAAACTAGAATGAAAGTTACAAACCCAACAAAAGCGAAATCAAAAAAAAGATATTTTTTTGGACTTCGTGAAGTATTAAAATTGTTAAAACGAGGAAAAATTAAAGGCATTATTGTTGCCAAAAATATTGAATCTATTTCTGCTGAAGGTATTTTTTTTTTTTTTAAAAAAAAACACAAGATGGTAATAATCCAAAGTTATTTAGGGGGATTAAATTCATTAACACAGCAAATCCTTTTTCTCTGTGAGGAAAATGAAATCCCTGTTATTTTTTCTTTGAGCAGAAAAAATTTAGGTATGATACAATCAAATTCTCAATTAATTAAATTCAGAAAAAAAAAAAAAAAAAAAAAAAAATCATTTCAATAATAATTATAACAATTTCTTCCTCATATTATAGGTTTAGTAGTTGGAAGACATGTCCCAGTAAGTATTGTCGGAATCTCTTATTTTGATGGGGCAGAAGGAAAATTTCATCAAGCAGTTTCACTTTCAAAAAAATTATCTGATGAATGGATTTCTCAATTTTGTGAACACCCTTCCTTAAAAAATGAGAGAGGAGAATCACCTCTTTGGGTGGCTTCTTACTTTGGATTAAATAATTGTGTAAAGAAATTAATAACTTCCGGAGCCAATATTGATGAACCAGATAACCTCAATACAACACCTTTGATGGCTGCTGCATCTTCTGGTGTGCATTTGTTTTTATTTTATTTTATTTTATTTTATTTATTTCATTTTCATTTTCATTTGATTTTCATTTGATTTTTTTTTAAAAAAAAAGTCAAAACAATTTTGTTTTCAAAAAAAAAATTAGGTCAAACTGCAACAATAAAGTTATTAATAAAAAATGGAGCTAATCTAAATCTTAGAAATAAAGATGGAATAAATGCTTTGATGTTTGCATTTGGATCACAATATCAAGAAATTGTTACTGAATTAGAACCATTAACTCAAGATTTCAATAAATCTGAACTTGTAATTGGAATTAAATTAAGATCAACTTTAGAAAATGAAAATGAAGTTTTAGCTGAAGAAAATCTACAAGAAGAAAATGAAGAAAAGGATCGAGAAGAATATGAATGGGAAGAAAAAATATTAGAATCAGAGAAAATGGAAATGGAAATGCAAAAAAGTATTCAAGTCTTGAAAACATTTCCAATAAATCCAGAGTTGATAGATAAACATAATTTATTTAGTGAAGGAGAAGGAGAAGGAGAAGGAGAAGGAGAAGAAAATGATGAAAATGAATTAAATATTGAAGATACACAAGATGATGATTATGAAGGAAATTATTATGATGATTCTAATATATCATCAAACCAAGATGAAAATGAATTCCAAAGTGAAGAATATGAAAAACATAATTATGCATTTCCAAGTCCATATTTATTTTCTCAAAATTCATACTATCCAGAATATTTTTATCAAGAACCGTATCAATATTATCCACAATCCACACAATATCAACAATATCAACCATATCAAAACTATCAAGATTATCAATATCAACCAAACCAAACATATCAACAACATCAACAATATCAACAATACCAACAAAGCTATAATCCATCCAAAAAAAAATCATAGTCAATATAGATTTTCTTTATGTAGTTATAAAAAAATTGTTTCTATATGTATTATTTGAAAACATTAAATTACAATCCTTATTTTACAAGAAATATTTCAACTATTTTTCTTTAAATTCTTAATGCTTGTATTCTATCATCCAATGAAATGGCAACCTAAAAGTTTATTTTTTTTTAAAAAAAAGGAAAAAAAAAAAAAAGAAATAAATCAAATCAAATTGTACCCATTCATGTTGAGAAGAAGACCAAATCACTGTATTAATTTGAGACTCTGCTTTAAAACCTAGAATTGGTGAATCAATAGTTTTTTTGGCTTGTGAAATTTCCCAAACAAATGCTTGACGGTCATCACCTATTTTTTGAAAATAAATTAAAAAAGAAAATAAAAGAATAAGAAAATGAAATGAATGAAATGAAACCAGCTGTGCAAATATGATTAGGAGAATGTGGAGCCTGAAAAATGAACAATTAAATTAGAAATCAACCACAAAAAAAAAAGAAAAGAAAAAAAAAAAGGAAAGCAACCCATGCAAAACTATTTACATTTCCTGTATGATTCACAAGTTCAGTTAATGGTGTGGAAGGCACCTTTTTTTTTAATTTTTTCAGGTTACATGTTCAAATTCAAGAAGAAAAGAAAAAGAAAAGAAAAGAAAAAACCCTAATATCAATAATGAGAACTTTAGGACTTTCTAATGCTAAAGTGGCAATATGATTTGGTTCATTTTTATTCCAAGCAAGTCTAACTAAAGGGTTATGTTCTGGGGATTCATAAACAATTGTGGAATGTTCAAGACTCCTAATTTTATTTCATTTTCTTTTTTTTTTTTGAGAAACTCAAAAATAAATAAATAAATAAATTTTTTAAAATAAAACCTCAAATCAAAGAGTCGAATTGAACCATCAGCACCAACAGAAGAAAATAAATGTGTATCACGAGAAAATGCTATATCAAAAACCTCTTTATCATGAGCAATAAGTTGGGTCCTTGCTTGTCCAGTCTATTTCATTGTGTTTTACTTTAATCATAAATAAATAAATAAATAAAAGTGATTTTTATAAAGAAAAAAAAGAATACATTTATATCCCAAATTGTGCAAGTAGAATCAACACTTGATGTTCCAATAATGTTAGGTTCAGTTTCATTCCAATCAAAAGATGTTAACGAGCCACGATATTCAGATACTTTATTCTAGAATAAAGTTTTTTTAAAAAAATGTATAGTAAATTCAATAATGATAATGGAATAAGAAAGAAAATTGTACAATAAGTGTAACTTCCTCTGGATTTTCTCCATTATCAAATGCCCATAACCTTAAAACATCACTTGTTGATGCAAGAAAATCACGATATCCACCAGTCTTTTATGATTTGATTTATTATTTAATTTATTTATGAAAGAACTTTAAAAAGAAATGAATGAATGAATTAACTTTAGCTGGCATCCACATCAACTTTGTTGGAGGACAAGGATGAGAGAATTCTGAAATCTTTTCAAGTTGTTTCTGTTGTTCAGAAAATTGAACAATTTGAACCTTTAAAAGAGGAATGAGTTTAAATTCTTTCAAATAAATTCTTCAAATAAAATTCTTCTTTAAAGACAAAATGAAAATGAAAAGGAAAAGGAAAAAGAAAAGGAAAATAGATACCTTATTATTCAAGTCTTCAGTAAAACTTCCAACTGCAAGTCTGAAAGCTTTATCCATTCTACATGACCAAGCCAGTGAGAGTGTAGGCCACTCAGTATTATAAGTGAAGTACATTGAATGTTAGTCCCCAATAGTGTTTTTCTAAATAAAATTGAGAGACAGTTAGTCGTTTATAAAAAATCTCCTTTGCTTTTATGAAATTTTCAACATCCAAATGAGAGATATTTATGAGTTGTTGTTTGATTGTTCAACTATATTTCAACTTGAAATCTTCAGTTTGTTTCATTTAATGAATCTATTGTTCCATTTCTTTAATGGCTTTACTGTCTCACCTCTTTCCTTTTAAAAATTTTCCTTTTACAAAAAACAAAAAAACAGGGGAACTAAGCTCTTTGATGTGTTGTAAAACTTGAAGTGTCAAATTACAAAAAATGTTTCCATATGTTAGTATTTCAAATCAATTCAATGTAGGATATATCTTGATAGATTGGAATTGTATTGAATTTTCAAAAAAGGATTGTTTAAAGTCAAAAATCATTGAAAAATCATTTGAACGAACTTTGAAGAAGGCTCATTAAAGCTTTGTGAGGGGAAATAGGAGAATGTGCTTCAATTCTAACCCCATTCTAATAAGCTTTTTAGAAGAATTCAATGCTTTCTGATGATGATGATCTCAAGAATTAGGAATCTAGGGCTTTGAAAGGATTTCAAATTATTTGAATATGAAAAGATTTGTTTTGTTTTTTTCCTCGCAGAGTCAAATAGAATGTGCAATGTAATGAACTTGTTGGAATTAAATTCTTTTTTTTTTTAAAAAAAAAAAAAAAAATCTCAAACAAAGAGTTGAGTGTTGTTGGGGAAAAAAAAAAAGAATCGAAGAATCAAAGAATAAATAAAGGATGTCTTTTTATGTGGTCACAAGAGCAAATCTTTGCTTGATTTTTTTTAAAAAAACAGCTTTCCACCTTTTAAGAAGCAATTAAAAAGTCAAAAAGTTTTTGATACAAAAATAACTCAAAATCAGAACAATCACAAAAAAGAAAAAAGCACCATTATAATAAATAGGGAAAATAAGTCGAAATTAGAGATAGAAAGGTGCGATCTCATAAGCGAGAGAGTGAAAGGAAACCAAAGCAAGAATTTTCAATGATGTCACGGAAATTGAGAAATGCCTTAATTAAGCAATTCGCAACAAAGAAAATTGAATGACCCATTCTTTTTTTTTCTGAATTGTTTTTTTTTTTTTTTTCTAATTCAATTCTTTCACCTTTTTATTTTTATTTCTTCTTCTCCTTCTTCGTTAATACTCTTCTTCTTGACAAACGAATACTTAAAGAATAATAAGATTGATAGTTTTTTTTTCTTTTAATTTTGGTTTTGATTGAGAGATAGTTGTTTTAAAAGATAGATACTTCGAAAGCAAAAGGAAATCCCTCTGTCGTTTTATAAATTTCGAACGAGTAATGAGGAATTCTACACCTTTCATGACTTCAATCTCAAAATAATAATAATAATAACAAAACCTACAAAAACTACAAAAACAATTCTCTAATTAATTCGGCTTTTTTCTTTTTCTTTTCATTTTATTAACTTATTTGTTGTTCAACTTAATTGTTTTGAGATAATTTTTTTTTTCTTGACTTTTATCGTTATAAAAGCTTACTTTTCTTACTCTCATTCTCATAATTTTTGACGTAATTGTTAACGTTTTGTTTCAAAATTTGACTTTGTAATTCCAATTTCAATTCATTTCAATCCACTTCGAATTCCAAATCTTCCAAAAAAACTCAGAAAAAAGAAAAAACTCAAAAAAAAAGAAAAAAAAAATAACATTTCTAACTTTTAATACAATATTTCATATCTCTTTTTTAAATTCAGAGTTGTAATGGAAAGATCAATTTCAGAACCTAATTTATTGGATCCTAAAAAGAAACGGAGGAAGACGAAGGAAACTCACCAGAAAGACAAATCTCGAAGGAAGAAGAAAAGTGATAAGACTGGAAATGAAGAGAATGAAAGATCAATGGAGAGTGTCTCTCAAAGTTTAACCTCTTCTTCAATGGAGTACTCACCAAACCACAGTGATTCTGTTATATTTGAAAAGAAGTCAGTTAAAAAGGAAAAAGAGAAAAGTAAAGAGAAAGTTAATATTAATATGAACTTGAAAAATGAAGGAAATATTCAAAATGGAGGAAAGGAAAAGGAAAAAGAAATGGAAAAAGACAAGGAACAAGATAAAGTGAAAGTGAATGAAAATGAAAAAGTAAATGAAAAAGAATATGAGAAAGTCAAAGAGAAAGATAAAAAAGTTCAGAAAGATCGACCTAGAAGGAAAAGTTTAGATCCTCAATCTCTAAACTTTAATAGCTTCAAAATATTAACAAAAGAAAATCTTCAATTACTTCAAGCAGAGATTGAAAATCCTATAAAGGACCACCACAAAAAGAGAAAGGATCACTTAATAGAAATCAAAACTACAGAAACAGAAACGATATCGAAGTCTTTTGAGTTAAATGAACAAGAAAATATTCAGGAACAAAAAGTAAATGAAATCACTCAAACTCCCATTATTGATATTCAACCCCATTTCAATGAAGTTGAGGAAAATAATGGAGAAGAATCATTAGAAAAAATTGAAGTTGAAAATCAAGTTCTTGAAGTGGTTGAACAGAAGGAGGAAAATCAAACGAATGGGGGAACTGAAGAAGAAGTAGTTTCAATGGATCTTCAAGAAAATTCTTGTGATGAATCAAAAGTTTTATCAAGTTGCCCCAATATGAAAGATTTTGATGAAAATGAAAGCAAGAAATTAGAAGAACAAGAAAATGATGAACAAAAAGAAGATGAACAGAAAAAAGGTGATCAAAGTGAAAAAAGAAATGAAGATAAATATGAACAAGGACAACAAAATGAAAAACAAAATGAAAAAGATGATGAGCAAAAAATTCCTGAAAACCAATGCCAACCTCAATCTCATGAATCTCAAATGGAGATTGATACAATTCAAAACCAAGCTTTACCAGAAATTAGCGCAGAGGAAAAATTGAAAGAAAAGCTCGTTGAAAAAATAAATGATGAGTTAAATGGAACATTTGAAGGAAAATTGAGGCAGAGATTAAAATTAAAGATTTTGGAAGAGTTAATGTCAGATTCAGTTGAGCAAGTTCAACTCAAAGCTTCTAACTCTAGTGAATACATAAATGAAAAAAGACAAGAAGTACTTGAAGAAATTACTGAGGAGCCATCTTCTATGTCCCTTGATAATTCAGAAGAGTCAACTCAACAAAAGGGTTCTGATGATTCTGAGAGTAATTCAAGTGATACCCCATCTGATGGAAAATTTCAATCTGAAGATTCAAGATATAGAAGCAATTCATTTAAGATCTCTTTAAAATCGATCAAAGAGAAAATATTAACAAAAGAATCTTCAAAGCTTCAAACGCCCACATCACCAGAGACCCCAGCCAGCCGTTCACTTCAAAGGGCTCAAAGTGTAAAATCAATTGGATCAAGTCGATCAGTCACATCCCCTGGTGGAATGAGGAATGATCTTATTGATTTTGGTATTAATTTCTTATTTCATTCTTTGTTTTTCTAAACTTTTTCTTTTCTTTTCTTTTTTTCTTTTTTTTTTTAACTCTTAAAATTTAAAAGCTGTAAGTGCAAAAGAAAAACCCTATTTGAAAATTGACACTACAAAGTTATCAACAATTTCAGAACCACCCTTTTCGCCAAATGATGAAAATAAAACGCCATTGAAAAGAGGACGAACACTTGCAAAAGCTTTCTCAAAGGCAAAAATTCTTTCTCCAAAAGAAGAATCTTTGGCAAAAAAATCCCTTCAACATTCATCGAGTCAAGAAGAATTGGTCAATTTTCTTTCTTTTTGCTTAATTATTTAACTATTTCATTATTTATTTATTTCCAGACCTAAAATAAATAAATAATCAAAATAGGAAGAGAAAATAGAAACAAAACATCCTTATAATATTTTTTCAGATCCAGATTTCCAAAATCTTCATACTTTAAATTTAAATTTAAAAGAAGAAGGAATCTCAAAAGAAGAAGTAAAATTTTATTTGATCAAAAAAAAAAATTCATTCTAAATCAATAAATTTAAGGTTCTTCAAAGAAAAAAAATTCAAGCGAAACTATTCGTCTTTCAGGAATTATATGCAACTGAAAAAAATTATGTTGAGAACCTAAAAATGTTAGAGGAAGTCTTTGTAAAACCTTTAAAATCTCTTGCTGATTCCTCGCATCCTATCATGACTCGCCATGAAATTGATACTATCTTTTCATCAATCGAAGAAATATTAGTTGTAAATCAAAGTATGATTTTTTATCCTTTCTTTTGTTTTTTTTTTAAAAAAAATTGAATTCAAAAATGAAATTGAAATGAAATTAGAATTTTTGGAAGATTTAAAAGTAATTGCGATGAATTATTCAAATGACTCCCAAATTGGAACAATTTTTCATAAACATGTAATTTTTTTTTTTTTTATCTTTAAATTTTTATGTTTGTTTCTAACTTTCTTTAAATAGTTTACTCATTGTGAAGCTTACACAAAATTTGTAGATAGCTATACGATAGCAAAATTAACCCTTAGAAACTATGAAGAGAAATCAAATTTATACAAAACCTTCATCAATGTTTATTTTTTTTTTTTTTTTTTTTTTTTTTTGTTTTTCATTATTTATTTTCAATTTTTATTTCCCATTTCTGAACGCTTTATATAGGGAAAAGCAGAACATAAAAGACAAAATATTGGTGATCATTTTATATTACCTATTCAAAGAATCACACGCTATATAATGTTACTTCAAGGTTTTTTTTCTTTTTAATCTTTTAAAAAAAATTTGGAGTGCTAATATTATCCTCTTCCAAAAAGATCTGACAAAGCATACTGATCAAACTCATGGAGACTATTTAAATTTATCAACCAGTTTAACATTAATAAAAAGTATTGCTTCGAAAATAAATGAAGTTAAAAGGAAAGAGGAACAATCATCAAAGTTATTGCTAATCCAAAATGAAGTTGAGAACTGTCCTGTATATTTTTTTTTACTTTTTTCCTTTGAGCTTACTTATTTACTTATTTATTTGTAGGTTATTACAAACTCACCAGATCGTAAATACATTCAAGATTTAAATTTTTTAGAATATGATCCAATTCATTTTACTCCTCTTCCTGCTTCTCGAATCTTCTTATTTTCAGATCATTTAATGATTGCCAGGTTTATTTTTGAATCTTTCACTTTCAAATAAAATCAATAAGTCAATAATGTAATTTCAAATATAATTATTTAGATACTCTACGATATCATGGGTTAGTAAAATAGGAACCAAGAAACAATGTAAATACTATCGCATGTTTGATTTAAAAACACTTCGTATTGATTCAGTAGAAGATGTTCGTGGTACCTTTTTGATTTTATTATTATTAATTTCAAAAACAAAAACAAAATCAAAAAATTAATAGATCTTAAATTCCTTTTCAAAATAACAACTGAAAAGGCGCATCAGTATTGTTTTCAAGCTGCCTATCATGGTCAAAAACAAGACTTCTTAGATGTAATCAAACAAACAACACAAGAGCTTCTGTAATTTAACTTTGCTCTCTTTTATTTTGTTTTATATTTATTTTATTTTTTTATTTTTTATTTTCTTTACCCTTGTATTTACTGTTAATTATTCGTCAAAGAAAAAAAAAATTGAAGTAAAATAAAAATTGTTGTGTTTTTGTAAATAAATAAATAAAATCATGTTGAATAGAAAATCGCATTTTTTCTTCTTTTTTTTTTCAAAAAAGAAAAAAGTTTTTTGTTGGAGCTTGTGGAAATGTGAGAATGGAGCACACACGAATGAAGCGAATTGCAAATTGGAAAAAATTAATCACTGTCTCGTGTGTTCCAATTCAAAAACGAAATTCAGTTGAGAATAGAAAAAGAAAAAAATGAATTTTAAGTTTTTTTAAAGTTTTTACAAATGAATCAATGAAAGATGATTATTTATTTATATGAAAGGAGTGAGATCTTGTCAATGATTCTTCAAAGAAAAGAAAAAACTGCTTGTTTATTTACTTACACAGAATCAATCAATAAAAGACTGAAGATTGACACAAAAACAAAACAAAACAAAACAATCAAACATTGGTCATTATTGGTTCAAATGTGAAGGAAACCACTTTATAATTTAATTACCCACCCTAAATTAAATTTTTTTACTTATTGATTTTACTTCTTACTATTAGATTTGTTTCCCTTAAAAGTTGGGAAACAATAACAACTCCTATTCCCTACTCCCTCTTCTTGTTCTCTAATTATTATTCTTATTCTTGTTATTGTTCCCTTATTTCAAAAAAAAAAATCAAAAAAAAAAGGGCTTTGATTTTCCCTATTCTCCCACACAAAAGATAACAAACAAATAATTTTCATTTTGAAAGCAAGAAAGAAGTAATGAATAAGATAAATCATAATTATAATTGATGAGATGAAGAAATGAAATAGAAGAAGATTGAAAAAAAAATTTTTGTGTAAGGAATAGAACTATAAATCAAAAAGGAAAAACCCACAAAAAATCAAAAAAATCATAGGAAAATCATGTAAAAATCATTCAAAAAATCGTGAAAAATCTCTGAAATATCATTTAAAAATCACTAAAATAATTTAAAAATCATACAAAAATCATACAAAAAGATCATAAATGATTCATTTTTGATTAAGAATAATAATATAAAGTTTATTAGAAAATCATTAATATTAGATTCTTTTTTTTTTTATTTCTTTTTCTAATAGTTTTGCATAATAATAAAAAAAATAAAAGGAAAATCTTAGAAAATCCTTAGCATAAATAATTGATATTATAAAACAAGAGGGAATCATTCACTGAAACCAAGAGTAGAAAAGGAAGAAATAGGAGGATAGACAGTTGGATTTAGTGAATTTAGAGAATTATTTTAATATTTGTTGGTCGTTAGTTATAGTTAGCAAACACAGTTTAAAAAATTATAAAATAATTATTGGAAGAAAGAAGAAAAATGACAGCAGTGGAGGAGAATCGAAAGAAGATGAAACTCACCGATTTTGAGTTATTAGAGACGCTAGGTTCCTATTTTCTTTTTGTTTCTTTATCATATCATTTAAAGATTTAGTATTTCGTATTTTAAGTTTATTAAAAAATTAAAAAAAAAAAAAAACTTTTATTTGAAGAAAAGATTATAATCTTTCGTTAATGATCAATTCTTTTTTTAAAAAAAACAAAAAATTTGAAAATGCAAAAAATATTCAAAATAAATTGATCTTTAAAACATTTTAAACAAAAAAAAAAGAGAAAATAAAATAAAGAAGAAAAATAAAAATTAAAATAATTGAAATTAAAATTAAAGTGGATAATGTAATAAATAGGAACTGGAACTTTTGGAAGAGTCTTTTTAGCAAAAGAAAAGGAAAAGGATTCAGAAAAATATTATGCTATGAAAGTTCTTAAAAAATCAGAAGTTGTGAGATTGAAACAGGTTGAACATATCAACTCTGAAAAACAAATTTTGTCTGAAGTATCATGCCCTTTTATTGTTAATTTGTAAGCTTTTCATTTTTTTTCTGGCTTTATCTTCCAAAGTACAAATTAAAATAGAAAGAAAATAATCATATATTCAAGAAATAAGTTTTTTTTTTTTTTTGAAATAAACATCAAAACGAATTTATAAAAAACAAAACAAATTATGATTTATTATTGAATAGTAATATAATTTTTTTAAAAAAATAAAAACTTAGATATTGCACATTTCAAGATGAAGTAAATCTTTACATGTTAATGGAATATATTATGGGAGGAGAAGTTTTCTCACATCTTCGTAGAGCTGGAAGATTTTCTAATGATACGACGAGATTTTATGCCGCCCAAATTGTACTAGCAATAGAATACTTACATAGTTTAGATATCATTTACAGAGATTTGAAACCAGAAAATTTATTAATTGATCATAAAGGAAATATTAAAATTACTGACTTTGGGTTTGCGAAAAAAG
>Ga0209960_1001420_pt1 | contig 31997 bp, 42 predicted proteins | sample ThiBiot_500_plan_2_FD_183947 | JGI IMG/M metagenome (GOLD analysis project Ga0209960, IMG submission 183947) | Wastewater bioreactor microbial communities from Cape Town, South Africa - Thiocy_expt_500_plan (SPAdes) | ecosystem: Engineered > Bioreactor > Thiocyanate-remediating >... | reverse complement strand
TTCTTCTTCTTCTTCTTTTGTTTGCTCTTGTTGTTGTTGTTTTTTTTTCTATTCATGTGTTCACATTATTCTAACTAAGTAACATGTACTACTAACGAAAAAAAAATAAAATAGGAAGAGAAAAGCTAAAAGAACGAAAGAGAAAAAAAACGATTGAGAGATTTTTTTTCTCCTTGTTTTCATTCTCAATGATCGACGATCGATAGAGTGTAAGAAGAAAAAAAAAACGGAAAGAATTCAATGTTGACTAAGAGAACTTCTTGTTTTATTCATAAATGTGAGATTTATTCATCGTCTTTATGGTATTGTCTTCATTGTTATTGTTTCCCTCTTTCTGCCGTCCTTTTTTTTTCTTCTATTTTGTTTAAAGAGAGGGAAAAAACGGAGGTTGTTGTGTGTTTTTGTTGTATTTTTTCTTCATTAACATAAATGATGATTAAAGGAAGATGCTAGAAGAACGACACTTCAAGTAGATCGAGTGACAATTGGTCTGTGGGAAGGAAACGAAGCCCTCATCATTTCTTTACTGCTATCGATCTTCCGCTCGAATGCAAATAAAATTTCATCTCTCGTCTTTTCTTTCTTTTTCCGCTTCTTTAGATTCCGAGAATGTTCTATATACAAAATGAATAGTCAATTAGACTAAAATCATCATTTCAATCTAACACATAGTTTTACATTCCTTTGTTAATCATATATATATATATATACACAAATACATATGAATGCACAGCGATATTCAACGACTATGCAACTACCACCGCCACCATCCTATCAGACATCTATGCAAACTAATGTCAATCAAATGAATTACTATCGACCAACGGAAGAACGTATGGCTGATTTCGAACAATTAGTTGGTCGTTATGAAAGTAAAAACGAAATAATAAACAAGAAGATAATCGATTGATAGACATAATTGTTTGTTTAATTTAGTTAATCATACATTTGCAACGAAATTACGTGTTCTTGAAGGTTTTGAAATCGTTTTTATCTGTGATGATTCGGGTTCAATGAATGCTCCGCTTGGTAAATTGAATTTTCTCGGACGAATAATTGCTCTTAATTAAATCAATTTTATTTAATTCAATTCAATTCTTTTTTTTTCTTGTTCATAGGCGATCTTTCCGGCCCATTTGATAAAATGCCATCACGATGTAAGACCAAGAAACGAATAAGAATACGTACTTGAACAATGAATTCATTCTAGGGGATGAATTAAAACAAACTGTTTCGATTGTTGTCGATTTAGCGAGTGTTTTCGATCCTGATGGCGTTGACATTTATTTTCTTAATCGTGAACCGATTTTTCATGTTCGAAATTCGGAAGAATTAGTGCCCGTATTTGCCATTCCACCATCAGGTCCAACACCGATCGTACCCGTTTTACGACGAGTACTTCGTGATAAACAACATGAAATTGAAGAACGGAAATTATTGATTTTATTAGCTACTGATGGCGTACCAACGGATAATCAAGGCCATCGAGATATTCGTTCGTTCGAATACGTTCTTAAACAAGAACGAAAACCAGCCGATCGAATACCAGTTACGATCATTGCTTGTACAGGTAGATTCGAATCAGAGAAGAAGAAAAAGATGAACGAAGAATTGTTTTTTTTATTAGATGATGATGATTGTATTGGTTATTTAAATGATTGGGATAAGAAAATTCCGAATCTCGACGTCGTCGACGATTACCGAAATGAGAAAAAAGAAATTCAAGCTCGACAAGGCAAACATTTCCCGTTTAGTTTTGGCGATGTAAGTATACAAGAAAAGGAAATGAATCCGTTTCTTTAAAAAAAAAAGAAAAAAACAATTTTCTTTTCTTTTATAAAGTACGTTGTTAAAATCCTAATGGGCGGCGTCGACAGTTGGTTCGATGATTTAGACGAGAAGAAAGTTACGACCGATGGTTATGGACGACCTCGTCGAGATTCACATTACAAACGACGAAAACGTCGATGCACAATTCAATAATATTCATATCGACAATCACTGATATTCTTCAAAATCAAATGAACGAATCTGACACATCTATCTGTGAATAAATGATAAATTACTCATGGTATATTGAACTGAGCATAAAAAAAAACAGAGAAAAAAAAGAATGTATTCATAGACGATCTTTTCTTTTCTTGTTTTTGCTTTTGTTTGTAATTACTTTCTTTGAAATAAAAAAAAAAGCGAGAACTTTTTTAAAGTATACAAAATAAGAGAAAATATTTTTCACAGAACTGTTGATGCTTGGCAGTTATTTCTCTCGCTAGGTTTTTCAGCCCAACACATTTTCCTTCTCTGTCTCTTTCTCTCTCTCTCTATTTCTGTCAGTCTTGTTTTGTGTTAGAAACTCATCAGTAAAACAAAAAAAAACGAAGAAAAAAATGAGAACACGGAATGCTACCAATTGCAATCAAGTAATTGTTTTCCCCTCGTTTTCTTTTTTTCAGTTTGAGCTCAGTTTTTTTTTCTAGCATTGTTATTACTATTATATTGCCGTCAAAAAATGAGAGACAGTCAACGTCAGTTTTTCCTCATCTCATTAGTCGACGCATATAGTTTTTAGGTCAAGTTGAAAGTCAAACATAAAGCGAGCGAGAGAGAGAGAGAGAGGCAATCGCATTTCCTTCAGATAATTCCTTTTCATCATCGTTTTTCGAATGTCGGATCAAAGTCGTCGTCATACACTCGATCGAATGTCGTCAATGAGATATTCAATTGAAACGACTACCAATTCGATGCCATCGCCAACAATCAAACAAATATTTGATAATGATGAACGTTCAAGAAAATTCCAATATTTAATCGATCGCTACGAAATCAATCGAGAATTCGCAAAACGATTACGCACATTACAAGGCTATGAAATTGTGTTTATTGTTGATGGTAAGAGGCAGATGTCTATCGGTTTGTTTATTATACCTGAATTATGAGTCGATTCTTTTTCCATATCAATATAAAAAGAACAGACGAATCTCTCGAGAAATTTTCTATTAGATCGAACTCAGTATTGTGTCCTGATGAGAAATAGCTTCTTTGTTGTTGAGATCTTTCTAATCATATTTCCTTATTAATTTATACTTTTTTTTTGCTTTCTACTTTTCAACATGCATGACAACAAACGTCAACTTTGCTGTTGTTGCTATTTTTTTTCTTGTATCTTCAGCGGTAAATTTTCAAAGTCATCAGTTTCTTTTTTATCTAGATTCAGGATCAATGAATACACCGTTAGGTAAGTCACGTTTGTTTTCATTGTCGGAAGAGAATAGAAGTCTAAGTCAAAAAGTTTCAGGTGATCTCCCGGGACCTCTTGATCACGTTCCGACAAGATGGGATGAACTTCGACAAACAGTCTCGATTGTGACCGATCTCGCTTCAATGTAGGTCTAATCAACTATTCATTTATCAAATAAACGTTTTCTTCTTCTTTTGATTATATTAAGTTTTGATCCTGATGGTGTCGGTAAATAGAAAAAAGTTTTGTGTGTATTTTATGGTTTTATTATTATTTCATAGATATTTTCTTTTTAAATCGTGAACCACTTCGTCATGTGACACATTCCGAGCAGCTTCTTCCTGTTTTTGCTATTCCACCTCAAGGTCCAACGCCAATCGTCCGCATACTTCGATATGTTCTACGAGAAAAACAAAATCAAATTAAAGAACGTAAACTATTGATTCTCATAGCAACAGACGGTGTACCTACGAATGAAAATGGCAAACAAGATATCAAATCTTTAGAATATGTTCTTCGTAATGAACGAATACCGATTAGTAGTGTGCCTGTAACAATCATTGCTTGTACTGATGATAAAGATTGTATTGGGTAAGAAAAAAAAATTAGAAAGTGAGATCGTAATAATTGTCGTATTTGATTTGTTAATAGTTATCTGAACAATTGGGATAAGAAAATAAATAATCTTGATGTTGCTGATGATTATCGATCGGAACGAAAAGAAATTCTCCGTGCACAAGGCAAAGATTTTCCATTCAGTTTCGGTGATGTACGTATTTTTAATATAGATAAATTTTCATTTGTTTTCTTTTAAAGTATGTTGTGAAAGTTTTGATGGGCGGTATTGATGAATGGTTTGATACACTTGATGAACGTCGAGTTCGAAGTAGTCGATCATCGTCGGTTCGTCGTACCAGTAAAACAAAACACGACAGTTCATGTACAATACTTTAAATTTCCATTCTTCTTCTTCTTCTTCCCGTAAGTCTGGTAAAATAAGTGATAATTAAAAACAGAAAACAAGAAACATTGTTCATATTTTATTTTTTCTTTCTGTTTTTTTTTACAATATGTATTATGATTCATGTTGACATTTTAAAGAAAAAACATTTACGTGTTGTTCAGTATGATGAGAAAGAATAAACAGATAATAACTACTGAGAATACTTTGGATACGAAAAGAAGAGTAGACGAACAACGTCATACTATCCTATATTCATGCAAGAGCAGTTGCTCTCCATTTCATTATCTGTATGTGAAATAGAGACTTTAGACTTGCATTATGTCATGTACGTACTTTTATTGGTTTCATATTTATAACAATTAAATGTAGCACTCTTCAAGTGTCACTATGGTCGAATGATTTCCTTGACACGCGCACATTGATAATTATTTATAAGTTGATTTTTTAAACTAAAGATTTACCTTTCACATTATCAATTCTGGTGAATATATGTTTAATTGAATATTTTCTCAAGCCTTTCATTTTATGTCCTATCTTATCATACAAATTGTGTTTATTTAGTTTACCGTTACGACACTAAAGAACGTAGGAGTTTGTCTATGTCAGACAAAATCATTCGAAGAACATTATGTGAAATTTAATCATTGTTTTTTTTCTTTTTTGTTTGACGTCAATAATATGAATTCAAAGACAGTAGCGAAACATCGATGACTCAGCAAATCGTACGTCAACACTCCCTAGAAGAAGGCCATCACGTCAACAAATAAACTATCGTGCGTGGGAAACTTAAAATGACGTCATATCACCAGATATTATCGAAAGCAAACCAGCGCAACAACTCAGTATATAAACGCAACATCATGCGTTGTCATCGTATTCTGAGAACGAAATTTAACTTTGTGTTTTTAATAAATAGATTACATTGAGATATGTCATATGTCAATCCTGCTGTAGTTCAATATCCTACCGTTCAGACACCATCGGCTCCACTGCCACCAAGCAGTGGACCGCTGTACAACGGTATGCCTTCTTATAACGCACTAAATACAGCCGAAGAACGTATGCAAAAATTCGCCATACTTGCCGGTCGACATGAAATTAATGCAAATTTTGCAAGTCGACTAAGACAACTTGAAGGTTATGAGATTGTGTTTCTTTGCGATGATTCAGGTTCGATGGCTACTGCTGTTGGTATGTAAAAATTTGATCAACATATACGAAGTCTTTGTTTTTCTTATACAGGCAATCCAGCTAATGCATTTGGAGTACGTTCGACACGTTGGGATGAATTAAAACAAATCGTGTCCATAACAGTCGATATCGCTTCTGTACTCGATCCTGATGGTATAGATATTTATTTTCTCAATCGACCACCGTTACCCAAAGTCAAAGACTCTTCTCAACTAGCCGTCGCTTTTGCCAATCCACCGAATGGTCTCACACCGATCACTCGTGTACTTCGTCAGATACTTCAAGAGAAACGCAGTATAGTACAAGAACGTAAACTCTTGATTATTATTGCAACTGACGGTCAACCGACTGATGATTATGGTACAACAGATATCGATACATTGGAACGTATACTTAAAACTGAAAGAAAACCAGCTGATCGAATTCTGATTACATTTTGTGCTTGTACAGATGATGATCAAGCTGTCGGATATTTAAATAAATGGGATCAAAAAATTCCGTTCGTTGACGTGTGCGATGATTATCGATCCGAACGTGAGCAAATTCAACGTGTAAGAATGAGATAAAAGATTTGATTTATTTACGTAGTTCGTTCGTTTTTCTTTTAGGTTCAAGGACAACATTTTCCATTTTCATTCGGCGATTATGTTGTTAAAATTCTTCTCGGTTCAGTCGATGCCTATTTCGATAATCTAGATCAACGACTAGTCGGTTCAACGAATCGACATGCTTGTTGCTCTATGATGTAATCAAATCTTTTTTTGTAATTTTCTTCCATTTTTTTTTGAGTAAAAATATTAATTGAGGAATGTACCTATATGTATATATATATATTTTCCAATTATCTTTTCATTCTATTATTCATCATGAAATAAACATAAACATACAAAAGAGTCATTTCATGACTAAAGACGACAAGTATGTAGTTAGTTTGGTTTAGTTTTTTGACTTAGATTGAGAGAGCACAAAGCAGAGAACATGCGTGTGTGAGAAGAGAAGAAGAAAAAAAAACAAGAAAATGTGAAAAACAAAAAAGACAGAATGACACGAAAAGGAAAGAAAAACGAAACAGAACGAAATTCGTTTATTAACTATGCATTTGTCGATGATGATTGTTCATCATTGGCATCAAGTAAAGACGATGATGACGAAGGTGTAAGAATAATATTCGATAGATCATTGTTGGTGGTTGTTGGAGGATCTTTCGATTTAAAGATTTTATATCCAATTCCAGTCGTTGGTTTGGGTAAAAGAACAGGAAGCGGTCGAAGAGCAACTTTAGTTAAATATGGCGAAAAATTTGTTTTTTGAATTCGTTTTATTTGTTGTTGATCTCTGAAAGAAAGAAAGAAAAAACACAACAATCAAATGAAATTCGACTTTTGATCTTTTTAATTACATTGTTTTCGGTATTGTTGTCAATGTATTCGCTTCGCTTACTGCATATTGAATGTCACGAGTGAGTCGATCGAAATTACTTTCCGTTTTTTTCACGAGATTTTTCGTTGAACTCTTGTAAACCGATATTAAATTCGTCGGTTGTACTAATGTAATTTTCGATCGAATGATTGTCGAATCATCATCTTTCAAATCTTGATTAATTAGACTTTCATTTGAACGTGGTGGCGACGCGTCATCAGGACAGAAAACCGAATTCTCATCGGCACAATCCGATGTTGTCTCTTGAGACAAACGATTCGAATTCGTCGTTCGAAGTTTATTACGTCGTTGAACATCATTCCATCGACGAACGATCTTCAATGTTTGATTCGAATTCGTAATAACCGATTTCATTTGTTGAGAATTATGTTCACCATTGATATAGATAATTGGCGAGCCGAGTTTTTCATTTAGATTAAATGTTTGATTAGGCAAACGTGGTGCTATTGGTTTCGGTTGAATACGTTGATCATTTCGTGCTATTGGTCGATAACGAGTATTCAATAATCTCGTCATTTTCTTTGGTATTTGCAAATCAAAATTTGTCACTGGTGTCGGATGTTCGAGATAATCGTCATCGTCATCATCGTCATCGTCGTCGTCACTCGATGATGACGCTGATTCTTGTTCAGCATCTTTATCATCGTCATCGTCATTATCATCACCATTAAGCATTTTATTCATATCGAAACGTGTTCGTCGATGTCGACCACGTTGACTTATGTTTTTATTTGAATCATCGAAGAATGTTGACGAAATATTACTATTTTCATTGGTTTGACTTATTGATAACATCGATTCATCGGCATGAAATGGATTTGTATCGAGATTGGTTTCTTGTTCGTCTTCAGTTTCCGATGCTGTTTGACTTTCATCACTTGAATAATCTTTCGCACGAATTTTTCGTTGAGGATTGGCTTGTTTTTTATGTTCAATTTCCGTACGTTTCTGTTCGATTTGATTGAAATTAATTAATAATTCTTTTAATTTCTCGATTAAATTCGTTGACAATCGTCGATGTTCACACAACGGACAAAACCAATCACCATCGGGCACAGATAAAAGTTTCGGTCGTAAACAATCAATATGATACGCATCATCGCATTCATCACATAGTAATAAAACATCAGGTCGGTCACTTTTCGAACAAACAAAACAATTGGTTGTTATCGTTGAATCTTGTGCCGTTTTAGCCGTACGTAATTCTTCGCCGATGACTTGATTATCTTCATCACAGGCAAAGAAATTCTCGTCTCGTTCGAGTTCAGTTGCATTCGGTAGATAATCACTGGAATCATATTCATCGTCGGAAATGTAATCGGGTTGTTCGTCTGAACTCGAACTCGAGAGACAGAATTCATCGTCGTGATTTCGACGAGATTTACTCTTACGAGCAGCACGACGTGAACGACCGTTTGTTGATTGTTCTTGAGCGGATTTGTTTTTGCCATTGACGGAACGTTTCTTTTTGGTTGCTGGCACCTGAAATGAATCGATGATGGGAAATGTTTTCGATTGAATAGGTTTGGTTTTTCTCTCTACTTGAGAATTCGTTTTCGATGTGAGAACTGAGGCGGGCTCGAGGAGAGTTGGAGTTTTTCGTGGTCGAGACGATCGACGAAGTGATTTTTCTTCGTTTTGTTTTTCGTTTTCTTCGTCGACATGTTCTTCGACCATTGTCTTTCGTTTTCGTCCTCGACGATTCGGTGTGATTTCCTCTTCGATTTCGACTTTTTTCTTCATTCGATCGCACTTTCGTTTGGTTTCAAGTTCTTCTTTGGGTTCGATTTTAACTGGTTTTATCGAGCCTCTTGGTGGCCGACCACGTCGTTTCTTCATTGATTCCGAGAGTTTCTCTTCATCATTGAATATTGGCTCTTCTTTTACCGGTGTTGTTTGACTTTTAGGTCGTCCTCGTCTTCGTTTCGACGGCGTTTCGGTTTTATCCTCATCGGTCGACATTGGTTCGGCTTCTTCTTCTTCTTCTTTTTTAATTTCAACTTCAACTGGAATTGTTTGTGAAACTTTTCCGCGACCACGTTTAGGTTTTGCAGCAATGCAGACCTTTTGCTCTTCCTCCTTCTCGGGTTCGTCATCTGTGAAATGCTCTTCTTGTTTGATGACTTCATTATCCGAATTTTCATCTTTCACATCCGAAATCTGTGGTAAATATCGTTCTTCGAATTCATTTGTCGATGCCAATGATGCCAATGGCTCGTAATCGACTGTCCAATCTAAACAACAAACTCGATCATTTTTCAAATCGATCATTTAAGCAAATTTGTACCGGAGAATTTCTTTCGTACGACCGAATCAGTGATTAATAACCGGATAAAATTTTCCAATTCTTCTCGATTTCTACAAACAAAAACCAATCGAATGAGACAGTTTTTTTTCTGTTTTTGCTCGTACTTAGCAACATTGGACCATGTTCGATCGAGATCAACATCTTCACGAAACAATCGTATGAAACAATCGGTATCCTTTGAAATTCAGAGAACAACAAAAACAAAACAATAAACGATGATTTTGATCGATAATATCTACCATGAATATCCAATAGGATACACCGAAACGATCTCGTCCGATTGCTGAGGATTTTATTTCTCTTGCTGGTTTATCAATAAGAGTTTTCGAGAATGTTTGATTGAGATCAAACTGTCCTTCGAGAAGATTCTAAAGAACAAAAATCAAAATCAAAATTCGATAGATGTTTTTATTTCAACTTTTAGAATTCTTGTTTTAATCGCAATATCGGCTTGTAAATATCCAGTTTCAGTCAATCGATCACCATCATTTAAATCAAATCGATAGGCAAACTAATTTGTAAAAAACCACATTCAAATCAACTTTTATTATCAATCAAAATTACTCGTGTAATGATCGAATCGAATTTTTCACGTTGAGTATTTTTAGCTAAAGATAATCGTTTAAGAAGAATAAAATGAAAGTCCATAAGACGTGGTGCAACTAAAATCAACAATTGAGTTCGAATGAAATTACGAACAAATTTCAATGAACAAACTTCGTTCATGATTATTAAGAAGATGAGTTTCAAGACGTTGATAGGAATATTTCGGTAGATCGAGTACAGTTTTAAATTTTTCGAGAAAACAAAGAATGATCCCATAATTAGGATCGTTAAGGAGATTTAATTGACGTTGTTCATTTTCGATTTGTTGTTCTTGGCAAATAGATTCTTCGACTTTGATATTTTCATCAGTCATTTTGTATTGTTGTTTATGCTTTTGTAATGATGATTTATTATTTAAAAAACTTTATGCACAAATCTAATCATTCGATATTTATTTGAATGATCTAAAAATAAAATAAATCGATTGATTTCAAATAATGAACTTATTCTTCTGCTCTTGCCCTCGCCCGTAACACTGGTTCCATTTTTTATTAGCTTATTGTTAAACATCGTCGACGATTAGTGTTAACAGTAACCATTGAAAATTTTCACCAATAGAATAGATGTCTCTTTGATTTCAAAAAATGTCACTGATCGTCCTCGACAGATCTCTTTCGAAATGTTCAATGGTTTATGTGTAATGAACTTGAAATGATCGAATTCGATATTAAAAATGTGCGTACGAAAAAGTCAATACAGTGAATTATGTGCTGATTTTGTTTTCTTTGAAAATGATAAGCCAATTCTCAGCTTTTCACGAGACTCAAGTTTTAATGAAGATTTCTATCAATTTCTATAACGAAATCTCTGTTCAACGACAAGCCTATATTTACGAATAAAAATTCGATTAATTTAACAAGAACGAGAGTTTATTTTCCATCATTCGGATTGACACGTCCGTTTTCATCACGCCAGATTCCATCGAAATCAACTTTACCATATTGATATGTCGATTGATTTTTATACAATGCATCCATCCAATCTTTGACTATCAATGGTGAATCGATCATAACATTGATTTCCTAATAAATATATTAAATCAAATACATATTGATATTCAACTTTGTCCTTTTTTTCTTCTTACTTGAGAATGAAACCATGATTGACTATCCATATTTCCATTGCCCATAATTGCTACTTGATCATCGATAGACATGAATTTAATATGACAATTTCGTTTCTTTTGCGAGAAATTCAATGGTCGTGTTTGATCTAAATTCATTTTCAAGATAAAGAAGAAGAAAAAAAACTCATCATTCAATTCTTATTACCTTTGCCTGTGTACCAATAAACTTCGAGAAATCTTTCGTTTCCTTGTTTCATTTCTCGTAATTTTCGATATAATTTCTTCACAATCTGTTCATTGGTTCCACCTTGAAATGTTCCATGTCCTTCTTTCGTATCATTAAATCCAAGACCAAGCCAAAGAATGACTCGAATTCGCCGATTACACGCTTCGATAATTCCATCAATCGCTGGCGTTGCATTTAATGTTGGCGTTTGGATAAATATCGATTTTTCAGCATAACGAAATGCACCTAACCAAGCTGCATCCTGTGGATTAGCAATATCCGAATGGCCAGGTGCGCCATGCGGCAAACGATTAACTAACGCCATAGGAAATGGTTGATGTTCTCGATGAAAAATAAACGGACTGAAATCTTCAGCAAGTTCTTTTAATTGTTGATCGGAAAGATGTTCGTCGGGTTGAGTTTCTCGTGCTGATTTAGCCGATTGATTGAGATGTTCAGTTAGAATAGATTCTTGTGGATAGATTTCCGTTTGATTTAAATCTAAATGAGTTCGTAATCTTAAACGTGCCCGAGCAATTACATGTTCGAGTGATTCTTCGAATGATACAATCGATGGATAATCTAAACCGAATTGAAATTGATTTTCATTTGAATTAATTTGATTTAAACAAACAAGATTCGGTTGAAATGGTAACCACCATGATATAAGAAATGTATCGTAGAATGATTCGACAATATCACCTTCGAAATGTGACATCATTTCTAAATTGGGTCGATCTTGAATATTATTACTATTCAATAGAGCTAATCGACGATCGACAATCATGAATTTCGAATGAAATGTTCCCATAAGTATTCGATGATAATTAACAATTTCAAGAGATAAATTTGATATTTCATGAGGCAATGGTATATCAAAATCAGACCATTTCTCAACAGGTAAAATACTATGAAAATGTGTGAGATTATCTTTTGTTGGATGGTCAATTATTAATTTAACAATAACAGAACGTTTATCTTGTTCTGCACGTTTATTTAATTCTCTCAATGCTTTACCAAATATATCGACACTATGTCCTTTTTCCCAATAATTTGTTCCCATGAGAATTTCTTTTTGTGCATGAACTATACAATGATAATAATGTTGCATTATATCAGGAATTGTCGAAATAATTGTTAATGGTATAACACCAGTTGAACCGATTAATGACGGTGAAACACGACCACACAATGCATCACGTTTGAGTGTTGATAGAACATTATGAAATAGTTTGAGAAATAAATTACTTGGCCGAGTATGAAATCGACCGAATTCAGCTGCAGAATTGAGTTCATTTTCGGTTATATGATGTCGAAGTAGTTCGTAATTGATTCGTTCACGTAGGAAAGAAAATGGTTTGGAAAATAAGATTCTAGCTGCTTGTTTCGGACTTTTAATTATCGTTGAATTGGCTGCTAAAAGTGAAGTTACACTTTGTCGAGATAGACTATCGAGAGATGGTAATTCACGAAGATGATTAAGTTTATCCGTAGGAATTGATGCATAGATTTCGTTCGGTGTTGGGCAGAACATATCTGGTTTTTTTTTAAATTGTGTATCTCTTTTACTTTTCAGTAAATAAATATATAGATAACAATCGCAATTCTGATAGATGAAAACAGTAGCATAGAGTACATGTTTAACAAGGGCGTAGTGTCGATCTACATACATGACTCATTTAAATTATAAAAGGCGAAAAAGTGCGTCAATTATATCAGGTAAAAAGAAAATTTTATTAGTAACACTAATAGGTATTGCGAAAATAAATAAATAAACTTGATTATTAATTTTTATCATGAATATCGGTTTGTTGTAAAGCTTCTTTTGGCAAATGCCGACCGTAAGTGTATGTCATGGAAATTAATTTCTCCTTGTTTGATGACTTTAATTGATCCCATGTAAATCTCCAACGCCAATTTTGATCATTATCAGGTGTAAAAGCTCTGCAAAAGAAAAAAATCATTTCAAGATTTATGTAATATAATGAAATGTTTACGGATCATTCATTCGACTATCTTCTGCAAGATCAAGTACGTCTTGAAAAAGAAGAATAGCCGTATTTGCTACACTAGCAAGTACTAAACGAATTAAATCCCAATTAATATCCCGTTCAGGATCGCCTTGTTTTTGTAGATATTTAATGAGATAATCTCTCTCTTTTTGACTTGCATCATGACGAAACCATGCGACTAAATCGAGCACAACAAAAACAAAATGTACCTTTTTTCTTTGTTTTAAAAGTTAAAGAGTATTTACTCGAAGTATTATTATCATGTGTGCCGGTATAAGCAATAGAATTTCGAATGTAATTATGTGGTAAATATATATCATTTGGCCAATAGGAAAAGCCGAATTGTACAACACGCATACCGACAAGACCGAATTTATCACGAAGATTAAAAACATCTTCAGTTAAAGAGCCTAAATCTTCGACTACGATTGGTAGATCAGTACCAAGTTCTTCTTGGACTGCCGTGAAAAATTCATCACCTAAAAATGTTTTTTTTAGAAAAAAGAAACAAACAAGATCGCAAAAGAGTATTTTGATATCTACCACAAGCTTTAACCCATTGACCTTCAGTCGATGGTACAGGTTTACCATCTGATCCAAGTGGTATTTCCCTTTCGAAGAAAAATAAATCGTTCAAAAGCATTTTTAAAAAATCCGAATTTACCAATAAGCTTCTAAACCTCGAAAATGATCAATTCGTACAATATCAACTGTTTGTAAACATTTTTTCAATCGTCTTATCCACCAATCGAACTTGGTCTCTCGTAATTTTCCCGTCCAATCATACAAACTACAACATTCAAAAACTCTCTTTTTATCTTACTCAATTTTTATCTCCTACGGATTATTCCATGTTTGGCCAGTTTCACTAAAAGCATCCGGTGGTGCACCTGAAACTGCTCGTGGCAAACCTGTTTCTCTATCCAATTGAAATAACGATTGATTTGCCCAAACATCTGCACTATCATAATCCATATAAACCGGCATATCTAGTCAAATGTTTTCTCGTTTATTTTGTAAATTCATCAACTAATTCAAATAAATCAAACCTCCGAGAATAGTTATACGAAGCTGATTTGCATATTCTTTCAATTGTTTCCATTGTCGAAAGAAAATAAACTGAATGAAAATATGTTCTTCGATAATATCTCGATATTGTTGTCGTTTTTTATCGAGAACATTCGAATGACGTTGTTTCAATTCTCGAGACCATTCTGACCATGATTGATTTTGTTGTTCAGTTTTAATTGCTAAATAGAGTGTATAATCATCTAACCAATAACGTTCAATTTCATAGAATTGATCAATCTCGGATTGATATTTTTCACGAAGATTTTCTCGATAATTTTCAAAAGCTCGATGAAAAAGTTCATATTTCCATTGGTAAACTTTCGAAAATTCAACTTGAAAAGTAAATTTCGGTCGTGTTGAATCAAGATCCTGTTGAGTAAGTAAACCATCATCAATTAATTTCTCAAGACTAATCAATAAAGCATTACCAGCAAATGCAGATATACCCGAATACGGCGATGGTTTTTCACTTGCAGTTAACGGAAGAATCTGAACAAGACAAAATATTGTTACATATAAATTCCTATTCTTTTCATTTCTCGTTAACCTGCCAAATTTTTTGATTGCATTCCACTAAAAAATCAACAAATTTATAAGCTTCTCGTCCGATATCACCGATACCATTCGGTCCAGGTAAACTGGATATATGAAGAAGAATGCCCGATGTACGTTCGAGTTTAACCATTCTGAAACGAACAACAGATATCAAACGAGATCCTACTAATTACTATCTGCTATTTTTTTTCTCTCTCACAACAAAAACAAAACAAAAACAAAACAACGAAAAAACAAGATTTTCTATTGAACTACTGAAACCAAACTCGTGCAATCCATTGATGTACACGCAGCAATTGTGATGTACTCTCACGTAGGACTTCATCATCTTGCGTATTCAACAATTGAAAACCCGTATTAACAACTGAACCTTCGACAAATTCGATTCGAATATCATTAATATCATCGAATTGAAATGTTTGATCAACGAAAATCTTTGTCAATTGATTTTCTAATAAATTTCGAATCGTTTGTATATCATGATGATGATATTCATCGAGATCTTGTTTATTACAAAAGATTAATAAATTCAAATGTTGTTCACGAAAAATTCTATCAGTTAATATTTCATACAAATAATTGCCAATATCAACAAGATTATCTTCAATTGTTGTACTATCAATAACAAAAATAACACCTTTAACATGTGATTTATATGCATGAAAATTATGTATCGATTGTCGTGAATGACTCGGTAAATCAATGACTTGAACATGTCGTAGATGTCGATCCGTTGACAGATAGTCTAATGTCATTGTACCATGATGAACGATCATTGAATTCAATTTTTGTTTGTTAACATTGGAAATTAAACGATTGAACAGAAGGGTTTTGCCTGAATTGGCTACACCACATAGAAGTAAACTTGTTTGACGAAATTTTAATGATAATTTTCGATGTTTCAACCATAAATAGATAATAGTTATGATCAAACAAATAAATATCAATATAAAACACGTTAAAAATTGAATATTTTCATTGATTAAACGTGTATTCATATTCGTAAAAATCATCGATGAATTGACTTATCAATATCGAGTAGAGAATGTCGCTAGTTTACAGAACAAAATTCTGTTTCTCTCTCTATATAATATATCTTATTCTTGAAAAAAAAAGAGAAAGAGGAGAAGAAAGGAACTAGATGGAGTTCAAATGTGAATAAACATAGTCCAGAGAATAAATTCCAGACGAATCACATGCAGAATAGTTTTGTTTGTTTCGAAATAAACAAGAATTGATTTTCCGTTCGATCGATTCGATAGATCGAAGAAGAAGACGAAAAAAATCATTTTATTCGAAATGACGGACTGTTTTTTTCGAACGATAGGTGTCAGTTTGATGAGAGATTCGTACTTTTCTTTTCTTTTTTTTTTCTTAGTCAAATGAACAAAGATTCTAGTAGCTCCTCGATATAGTATAGACAGGCAGGCGGACGACGTCGACGACGACGAAGAAAAACAAACTAAAGATCTTCTTTTAGTTCAGTATTTTTCTCTGTAGATATAACATCTTATAAATAAAAACGAAAAATCATGTCGCGAGACTTTATTGGGAGTAAAATTTCGATTATTACAAAATCTCAATGTCGATATTCGGGAACAATAATTGGTAATTAAACGAAGACAAAACAAAGCTAAAATGATTTTTTTAAAATTTGTTGTTAGGTATTGATTCTCAAACATCATCGATTGTTCTCGGTAATTGTCGATCATTTGGCGTAGAAAATCGGCCAACAACAAGTTCAAATACCGGCCATACGCCTGGAACTGTTTTACCTATTGTGCAATTTGCTAATAGTGATATTGAAGATCTGAAAATTGTCGATGAAGAACAAACATCCGAGCCCATTGGTCAGCAATCATCATTTTCACCATCTACACGCGCGTCAATTCATGACGATCCAGCCATCGTTTCAGCAGTTGTTAGTTCGGGAAATAAAGATAAAAATAATGTATTAAACGGTACTAGTAGTGGCGTTTCATCGAATCATTTAATACAAAATCTTCAACATATGTCATTAAATGATGACCGATCGAAAACTAATGAATCTCGTCTTCGTTCGAATGGAGATGAACTCGGTGCACCTTGGTCTTTATTATCATCGTCAACATCAAAATTTGAACAAAATTCCAAACTTCATCATACGAATACATCAACTCATCAAAATCTAGGTCAAAAAAGTAAATTTTTCGATGATTTCTTTGCGGATAAATCAACGAGCAACAACAACAACAACAATCGAATGAATAATCAACGTTCATCGAACACACATTCGACTCAAACATCACGTGAAAATGCCGGTCATCAATATGATACCAATGGTCTACCTGTTCGACAGCCGTTCTTCTCCAATAACGATCGTGATCGTTCATATCCTCAACGACAACAACAACAACAACAACAACAATATCATCATCAACAGCAACAATATCGAAATCAAAACGGTTATAATCAACGACAGTTCTACAATCAACGTCGACCATTTAACAATTCCAATCAACAACGACGAACAGGTCCCGGCGGTTTTGGCGGTGGTAATCGAGAAACATTTCAAGATAATCCCAATGATTACGATGCTGACTTCGATTTCGAAACCAATAATATGAAATTCAATAAATTAACAGGCGAAGATGAGTTAAAATCACCTGAAGAACAACAAAATCCCGTACAAACCAATGTCGATGCATCACCATTATACGATAAGAAAAAATCTTTCTTCGATAATCTCGCACTTGGTGAGTCCAACGAAGGTCCCGCATCGTATTCGAATAATCGTTCGAAAAATCACGATACATTCGGTTACAATGGTTATCAACGACAAAATTATCGTTCGAATGGTCACGGTGGTTATCGACGTTCGAATAATAATAATAACTATCGACAACAATATGGTGATGAAGATTTTCATTACAGACAACATAATAACAACAACAACAACAATGGATATCGTTATCGTTATTAGAAACTGAAAAACAGAGACAAAAATCAAACAACAGTCATTTCGGATTCTTCTTCTTCTTCTTTTCTTTTTGTTCTCGTCATTATTCTGCAGTGATTGTTCCTCATATTTAAAGAAAACAAAAACAAGAATATCATACTCTTTTGTTTTTAACTAATGATCTCTTTCTTTCTTTTTGCTTTTCATTCCGTTTGTTTCTTCTTTTTGTATATCCTCACGTGAGAGTGTGATCTAATGTTGACTTCTATTATTTACTATTTTTCTCTTTCGGGCAATAAGAAAACTTGACATATCTTGTGTACAGGTGTCTGTGCTTTTTTAGAACGGATATATATTGCCGGTTGATGAATTTTTTTTGTTGTTGTTTGTTTATTCATTTGTCTCTCTCTCTCTTCTTCTTCTTTAAAACTAAACACATATGTGCATTTGCATAATTTTTAACTTAAAAAGATATCTTTTGCAACATCAACAAAGAAAACCGAAACAACTTGTATTCTATTTATTGTTATCGTGGTTCTAGTCTAGTTCTTCTTCTTCTACTTCTTCTTTTTTTCTCTGTCGTCTCTTTCTTTTGCCTGTATGTGTATGAATAAGGTCTCGAAGCCGATCTTGTGCAATTGTAAACTAACTCAGGTGAGTGATGAAAATTGCCAAGAAAATAAATCACATATACGTACATTACACTTAAGATAAAGATTTTCGATTTTATTTCCTATTTAATTGATACGATAACATAATCAATTGCAAATCAGACGTTTCATTGAATTTGAAAAGAAATATGGTTCGTATTTGTTGAACAAGGTTGCAATCGATAAATGAAAGAAAAGGGAAAAATCGTATCTATTCACGCATGAAGGGCGAAATATGTCTCGAATTTTTTCTTCTATTTATATTGTGAGAGAAAATGTCTTTTCGTTTGTTTTCTATTATCGTAAATATACGAAGGATTTCAAACGAGCACCTCAATTATTAAATTGTATTGTTCATTAGTAATTAAATATTTTTCGTTCACAAATTTCATTGCCAATCGATTATAAACAATAAACAGAAACGTATTTAACTATCGAAAACGTGTGCTATTACTCAACGAAACGGCCTTGTTTTTCATCTATACGACTAGCAATTGTGTCCTTGTTTCGTCTTGTAGGTATATACGATATAGCGTTATTTCGTTTTATTTTCTCGTATTAACGTCTTTGAAATATCTTCGATTATCGTATTTAGTTAGAAATAATCATTGAGTAAAATCGACTCATCATTATGATTACCAATGAATGGCCAACAGCGAATACTGTAATCTCAACGGCTGATTCTATTGTTTCTCATGCATTACCAGGCCCACTTGCAGCACCACCTGGTTGGCATAGCGAAGTGCTTAGTTCCGACGCAACAGTTGCAACACATGAAACAACAACAACAACAGCAACAAATGTGATTAATGCTGATTCAACAGTGAATACGTTTTCAAATTATGACGAATATAAAACATTGAATACTTCGGATGCACCACCGATGATTTATTCGTCGACCAATGAAACAAATCAAGTAGTTCATCAAATTCCAACGACTGAATACAGTCAAACAGGTTCGATTTACAATGAAAAAGTCTATTCAAGTCAACAACAAGAAAATTCAATACTCAATGAAAATGTTTTTCAACAACCACCCGTTGTTATTCATAAGACATTACCAAATAATGATGTTACCTATGAACAACATGTATCTGTCAAATATTTACAACCACCAAGTCCACCACCACCTGGTCCGATTATTATTCGTAAGAATTTGTCAAAGAAAAACCATAAAATTTATTATTCTCTCGTTTTCTCTTTATCAATTAGGCGAAGTTCGACCACCTCCACCACCACCGCAATCGCCTGTTAAGATTCGTCAACGACCACCACCACCAGTAACTCCACCGCCCGTGGTCTGTATAAATATTCGCTTTCTTATTTCATCAGATTTTGATTTTGTTTTTGTTCGAAGATTATTCGAGAACGACCTCCTCAACCTCCGCCTCGAATTCCGTCTCAAGTTGTCGAAAAAGTTCTACCAGCACCACCTCGACCACCACGTCGTATGATAGTCGAACATTATGGTGCATGTCCACCTAAACCACCTAACGTTATTATTGAACGTTGGCTACCGTATAAATCATCGGAACGACGAAAGATTCTATTCGAACGTGCACCTATATGTTATAGGTAAATTTTCGAATTACTCATTTATTCAAATCTTTTTATGTTTTTTAATAGACCATCTCAAGAACCAAATACATTAGTTCTACATAGTGCACCACATGCACGTATTAAAAAAGAATTCATAAACGAAGGTGTCATACGTGTTGATCCCGTCAGTTATCTCCATCGTTACGGTGGCGAACTCGATTCTTGGCATACGAAATCTCAATTTGCTCATTTAATCAGTGAAGCTGATCGTGAAATACCACCACCACATTCATCATTGATTTCTCATCATTACGGCGATAGTTGTAACTCCTATTTAAATCGATATTCATCATCAGCATCACCAATTCCACATGTTTGGGATCAAATGAAATCGATTTCACCATTACCTTATTCATATGCGCATCATTCACGTTATTCACCCGTTGATTATGGTTATCATTCATCATCCTATGGTGATGTTGGTCGAACAATGGTCGACGTAACATCAAAATGGGGTCGAAATTGTTCATCATCTCTACCATCATACGATGATTATCGTTATTCATCATATTCGCGATCATCATATCCAAAAACGGTTCAAGTCAATTCTGAAAGCGAACTACAACATGTTCTTGCCGATTTAACAAATGATCGTGCACCATCATTATCTCGTTATTATTAAAGAAGATTTTATCTTGATTTCTTTATTTACACATGCCACTCTCTCTCTCGAATAGAATAAGTTAAACACATTTTTTATAAAGAACAAAAGAAAAAAAAGGAAAAGTGAGACCAAAAATTTTTCTTTTTTGCTATTTTTTGTTTGATTTCTTTTTAAAATGAGCAAAAGAAAGAATTGTCCTATTTCGATTGTGAATTTTTCGACTGCTTAAGCACTTGTCCAGCGCCGGAAAATGGTTGAAAATTAGCTGCATTCGATTTGTCTACTGCATCGACTGTTTCTTCATTCATTGGCCGTAATGGTGCGCGAATAAATTGTATTGTTCCATATTCATAATCATAATTCGGTATGCCACGTGTTTGTGGTAATTGTACTTGATTCATTACTTGTTGATCTTGATTTTTTGACTTTGTCTTGCCATTCAATCGATTGCCTGCGCCATGAAATGGCATAAATGCCGGACTTTTATAACTGCTTGGCACAGATGAAAGACTATCGCCTGGCGTCATTGCTAATGGATTTGTTGCTTTTGGCGTTGAAGCAATATTTTGCGATGCTGTCGGCGTATATTTCGGTTCGACATAGCCGACTGGTGGCGCAAAATCAACTTCCATATCACATTCAATAATAGTCACAGCATCGGCTGGTTTCAATTCCAAAACTAACAGTTCATAAGTTCGATTGACATAATTAATTGCCAGAACATCGCCCTTCGTTAAACAAGCAAAATTTCTCAATGCTGTTTCGAGAACAGCTTTTGGATTTGATATATCAAGAAAATCTGTTGATTGAGGTTGAAAACGAACGAATCTTGCCGTCGGTAAAGTCACAGATTCAACATGAATTTCATCACCTTCTTGCAATAATAAATGATGCATCATCCAATTCGGTAAATAACATACCGGTTGATCATTCGGAAGAAATTCTAATACACCACTATGAGTAGTACGCTTGTGTTTCAGATTTTCTAATTTAAATAACATAACACCTGTCTAGTGATAGATGGATGATTAAATAAAAATCATTTATATACAAAAGCAAAACGTCATTTACTTGATCGACTAGTTGTTCTAATGCAGCTTGAGGTAGAAGGATTTTACCGCCATTTTCGACATTGAGACGACCTCGGTCGCTGTCATGCAGAAATGCTGCTGAATAACATGTATATGTGGCACGAAATGGGCCGACAGGACCACCGCCAAAATCATGACCTCGAGGAAAATGTCGAAGAAACTGTGCGCCCAAAAAATTCATTTCAACGAAAACAATATGTCGTCAATTACGCAAGATAATAACCAACAATCCTATGACTTGACTATATATATATATGTATGGCAATGAGGCAACTATTGAATCGATAGATGTTTCTCGAATAATAAAAAGTATAATTGACACATGAATTGTCGCTATTAGTCAACGGCTTAGTCATGAACCAATAAAATTCATTCGACAATGAGAAGAAAGAAATTCTGTCTCATCGAACAGAGGGAGCCAGACAATTTTCATTTCTATATAGTTGAAATATTGTGTCCAAGAGGAGACGATCGTGGCTGCCTAAATCCGTTTCCTAGGATATCGAAAAGAAGAGAGAGAAAAAAGAGACAATTTTTTTTTCGACAAAATTCGAATATGTCTTCGATTCAAAAATCTACTCAAGATCTTATTCGACCATGTGCTGTTTTTGTCGAACGATTGAATGATACATTTCTTCCAACAAAACGCTACAAAGTCGATGCTGATATTATCTATCAAACAGCACCGAATCCATCGACAAACGATGAATTATCTGTCGATGTTCTCATGTTGCCCAATAACAAAGTGAAAATTTCTTCATCATCAACATTCGATGATTTAATATCGAATTCAACAAATCAATTAACAACAAACGATGAACATATTAAACCGGTTGTACGTATACGTCCGCATCAATCATCAATCGATTCCAATGAATACGAAACATCGACAATCCCGAAACGTCGAAGTTCATTACGACGACATGATTCATCTGTTTCGAATAAATACGATAGTGATTCATATTTATTTAACGGTACATTCGATTCCGATGATGAACTCGGCATGGATTTAAATGATGATGATCTTGCATCGATCAATCATGTTCTCGATTTCGATGATGATGATATGTCAAATTTTGACGACGACAATGCTCATCTATCGTCAACAACTAATAGTCAACATCATTCGAATCAATTGCCGGACTTAGTTATGGGTTCATTACGAACAGAGAATGGTGTCAAATCGGAACCGTCATGTCAATATAGTGATCTATTCAATCGTAAAGGTCGAACATTTGTTTGTGATGAACGTGGTAATCGTGTTGTCTCAGTTAAATTAGATAAGAATTCAGCAAAACATTTAATTGATGCACTCGAACGTAATCTTGGCCGATTGGTTTTAGAAGAATGTCGTCGTGGAGATTTACAAGCACATATATTAAAAGTTGTTTTCAAAGATGAACAAGAATTTTTCGATTTCAATCGTTCAGCTATTGTATCGAAACATTCGTTTAAACAATGTCCTGAAATGTATACACGATTTCTTGAAAGTCTATTCGAATCACAATCATATCCAAATGAGAATGAACATGATCAACTTGGCAATGACGTAAGTTGAAAACAGTAGAACAATTACTTAATCGAAATTTTTTTTTAGGAAAGTGAACCATTAAACCATTCGTATTGTTGTAAAGTTCACGAATGTGGCGAAGCATTTTCGAGTCGAACTGAAGCATTGAAACATGCGAAAAAACATGCCGAACTCGATCCGTTCGACTTCGTTTGCGATCATTGTGGAAAGAAATTCTTAGGTATTGCAAATATGAAACGACATTTACGTGTTCATATGGGTAGCGAAGGCAAAGATTTTGCTTGTCCATTATGTCATTATCGTGGCTGTACAACAACACATGTTAAACGACATATGGCACATAAACATTTAGAAAAGTAGAATCTTTTAAAAAAAAAACAAAAGCAGAAGCATCCGTGTTGATTTCTTTTTTGATTAGATCAATTCCATGTCCGTATTGTTCATTTATGGCTGCGACAAATGCAGATCTTAAAATTCATATGGCTCGTCGTCATTGGGATATTGAAGGACTTGATATACTTAATAATCTACCGAAAACATATAAAAAAGAATGGAAATGTACCAAATGTGATACAGTTTTTCATGATTACTCCGTAAGAATTTCTTTGAATATCAATTTATCTATCGATTTGTTTATTTGAAAACAAAATTAGGACTTTCAAAATCATATCTACAGTCATTCAAGTCAAACAAATAAATTTCAATGCAATCTATGTCCATATAATTGTAAAAGTTTTTCTAAATTAAAAGTAAATGCGTCAAACTTGTAATCGTATTCATTAAATCCGTCTTATCGTTATTTTTAGCGTCATATGTTGTATCATCAAGGACAAAGAAATTATGAATGTCCAAAGTGTAATAATAAATTCTATCAAATGGAACATTTGAAACGTCATTTAACATCTATACATAAATTAAATATACCTCAAATAGGTCGAGGAAATCGTTTATTTAATTCGGATATATTGAAACGAGTAAACCGAATTGTTTTTTTTTCTAAATTGAAAATTTTCTTTTTTGCTTTTTTTTAGCAAACTGATATGCCTAATGTACCTCCACCACATGGTACCGTTCCTCAATGTTATAAAGTCATATCAAAATGTGTTTTTACGTGTCAAAAATGTCCATTTTCAACAACTAAACTCTACCATTTGAATGAACATGTTAAAAGTGAACATTTACAATTAGATGATTCAGCACATGTTTGTACTTTTTGTTCATATATAACTGATAAAAAAACCAATCTTAAAGTAAAACAAAAAAAAAACATAGATTTTCATTCAAATCAATTGAATATTCTAGCGTCATTTACATCATAATCATGCTGGTCAATCGAATACACCCGTTCTTTTATCGAATGATGCACTTTTATCAAATCCAAATACGAAGTAGAACATTTCTCGAATGTGAAACAGAAATAATGATTTGACTTTGTTTCGTTTTTTTTTAATTGCATAGATTTCAATGTGGTCTTTGTCGACGATATCAAAGTAATGTCGATGAGTTCATTAAACATATTACGGAAAAACATCGGATGGATGTAAGTAGATTTTCATGATATTTTTAAAAATCTATATTCGACTTGTTTTGCTGTTATTTTAGGTTGTTATTCTCGATTCAGCGAACAATGGAAATATTCATCAACAGATTAAATCTCGTGGTCGAGCCGAAGTAAAATAACTTTTGTTTTTTTTAAAAAAAAACACCTTAATCGTTTATTTTTATGTTATTCTTAGTTAATCTGTGCGAGTAATAATTCAACTCCATTTCGTTTCGATGAATTCGGCGGTCTAGTAACTGTTATGAAAAATCCCAATGAATCAACAACAATACCACCGACAACAACGGATTTTCTTCTTCAGCAATAGAAAATAAAACAAAAACCAAACACTAAATCAATTCTTCTTCTTCGTCTTCTTTTTCGTTTTCGTTTGTTTGTTTATATACCATTGTTATCGTTCGCAGTCAATCAATCCTTATAGGATTGTACTTTTTTCTTTTTCGGATATAAGAAAGAAAGAAAGAAAAAATACACTAATACATTGTTTGTTTGCTTGTTTATTACTTCTATTAAAAATGAAAGAAACGATTTCAAGAACTAAGAAAAAAAGTTCAATGTCAAGTGGTCTACTTTTTCAATGAATTGTTTTAAAAAAAGCAAAGAAGATTGAATCGATGACAGGTCATAAATGTTCATAAGGAAATGAACATTTTTGATGGAACGTATTCTCTCAAATATCATTCAATATCTCATTTCCTTCGAAAAATTTTTCTTATGCAAATTCTCTAATATAATGATATACTTTTGCCTAAGGCAATAAAATCGTAAAAAAAATGTAATTGATAAATTATGCGAGAGTAATTAATTTCAAACAAACGTATGTCAGTATTTTTCTTTTCTAATAAAAATGTCTCTAGTATGAAGATGAAAATAAAAAACAATCATTTTCTTCTTTTCTTTTTGCCCCCCATCGCTCTCTGGACCTTTGTCTTCATAGAATTCATAAGATAAAATCCGTTGTTTTTCTTTCTGCTTCTTTTCCTATTACGAGGATCAGAGAAAAGACAACGGGAAATTCATTAAACATGTCTGCATGCTAATTTATATTCAAGGTAGGCAGTCTCAAGTAAAATGAACCAATGTATGTGTCGAATAGGTGTTCTTATTAAAAGAGAAAAGGATCATAAATCTCTTTTTTTTTGTCTCATGTTTATTTCAAACAATATTTACGCAGATAATCATTATCTTCGTAGGGAAAAAAAAGAAGTAAAAGATAGAGAAAAAAGAGAAACATATAAGAGGAAGAGCTTCTCGATTATTCTTTATCAAATAAGAGGAAAAAGATGACAATACTGCAAAAGCTCGCTTGTCACTACACGAGTTAGAGATGTGCTCAAATAAAGAATAGACAACTATAGAATATAAATGAATAGAATCTGTCTATACTTCGTTCTTCACAATTTAGAAGTGACCCTTAAGAGCAGTTTCACTTGATCTTTTTTCATAGGACTAGTTAAATATCTAGTTTTGTTCTAGATAAATATTCATCATTTATATTGTTGTTTACTTTTTCACTCATGTCGATCGATGCTTTTACATTGTCATGGTTTATTATATTCGCTTTCATTATACTCATTGCTTTTCTGGCAAATTTAATTATAGTTCTCGCTATTTTAAAAGACAAATCGATGCATACATCGACATATTTCTATATTATTAATGTGAATGTAGCTGATATATTATTATTATTAACATGCTTACCAGAACGATTAGCGGAAGTTATTGGATATACTGAAGGATTCCATTTGGGAATGTTAACATGTAAGATATTAGTTCTTTTTATTTTTATTTTTCTACAAGTGTTAATTAATTTTATTAGTAGTATATCAATATACATGTATAGTTTTCTTTCGAAGAATATTTTTAGAAAGTTACTGTTCCGCTCGAAATATTTTATTCGAAAAAATCATAAACAACCCTAGTTTTTCTTTTGTTCTTTGGTGCATTTCAGTAGGTAATCAAATTAACAGTTTTTTTTTATAGAATTAAAAGAAAAAGATTAAATTTAAAGTCAAAAGACAAAGCAAAGCACCTAGTTCTCTGTTATTTTGTTCCTATATTCTTCAATTTTTATGCGATTCGATTGTCATTCGTATTCTATTCATATTTTCCGATCAACATAATTCAATTAAGTTGACATTAAGTTTAGTCTAGATTTAATGTTATTTTCGTTGTTTATTTCCGCTCAAATTTCAATGTTCTTAGATAGTTTCACGTCCAATAGCATACCCAATAAGTCTTTTTTTATATCAACAAGCATGTATGTTATAGCTAAAACTGAAATCAATTATCAAGTTGAATGCTTTCGATAATTATAAACGATAGAATCTATTGAATATTCAATTATGAAAAAAGCACAAAACTAGTTTATAAGAAGAAATAAACCAGATCGAGAATATCTTTCGAACACAAATTATTGTGCTAGATTTTTCTTCATCCTGTTTTATTAATTTACCTGTTGCATAGATAATTATTGTTAAACGATTAGTTATGATGTTTTTTAAGTACAGTTGAAAAATTCTTTTGTTTTTAAATTTCTTCGAACATACGTAAATCTTGCATTTTTAATTGATAAATAAAAGCTAAAATGTCATTCTTTTTTTTTATTAAAAAGAATCATTTATCTTAATTAATTTTGTTATTAACTTGAAACGAAAAACATTCTTATTCCGTTTCTTCCAGGTTATTTAATTCCTTTCCTACAGCAAGTAGCTATACATGCAGCACTTGGCTTTCTACTTGTTTTAACAATTCATCGTTGTTATCCAACTGGTATACCACGATTCTTACAAGGTGATCTCATACGTCGATATATTCGTCGATATTCTTATACATTAATAATTGTTTGGACATTTGCTATTATTATTAATTTACCATTGTTTTCTATCACAAAATATGAACGTTTTGTTGACAATCAATCAAATGCAACATCCGAATATATATGTCATACAGGTGGAACAGAAATTTGGACGCGCATTTATCTAATATCATTACTTGTGTGTACATATTTAATAACGGGAATATTTCTTATTATGATCTATGGTCAAGCCATACGAGTTATATTAGCATCAAAAAAATTTACTCAAACTCCTGTTCATACGCCAGTAACAAATAATCATTATCGATATATCCTAGCACCCACACAACCTGATGAACAACTCAATTCGAAACGTTTTGCACGAATTACTGGTATGCGTGATAATCTCAATACATATTCAACACCACCATCATCAATAATAGCTACTTCGAATCGTCGTCAACAAGCAGCAGCAGTAGCAGGAACAACGGCATTTCTTCCTCAAACATCTCTCGTAGCAAATAATCTCCCGAAGCCAATGTCAAATTCTCATTCAGCTCAACATCTTCAAGTAATTGTCATGTTATTTATTGTCATTCTATTATACATTCTTTTACTCTTACCTTATCGTTTATTTAATCTTCTTCTCATTGTCTATAATCAAATATTCGAACAAACAAATATGAATGATAATCTTTTCCGTTGTTTATTTAACATTGTACGTTTATTAGTTTATCTTAATTGTGCTCTTCAACCGCTGACTTATTTAATAATTTCATCACGTTTACGACAAACAGTATTAAAATTTTGTAAATGTATTTGTCAATGTCATTGCACATTTTCATCGTCAACATATCAACAATCCGAACGACATTACAAAAGTGATACACGTGCTATACGTGCATATTTATCACAAAAATATCATCCAACATTGGGACTAGGACATTCGATGAAGAAAAAACGTCAAAACTATCAGCATACACGTCCATTACAAACATCATTGAATGCACTGCATTTAGTCGGTAATTTTCAATGTACACCATTGAATCTTTCTCGAGCACCATCGCCAATAACAACAAGTAATTACAATAAACCACGTTACGTTTTTTCGTTCAATAATACACAGAGAAATAATTTGTAAAATAAAACACAAAAAACTTTTCTTTATTATTTGTTGTTAAATGTTTTTTTTTAAATTTATTTATTTATTTAAAAGAGAAAGAAAAAAGAAGAAGAAGAAGAAGAAAGGACTGTCGTATTCTATTGACGATTCAATTGATCGCCTAAACGTTCACGTAACATATTCTGTATTTGACCAAATTGTCGACGATATTGTGGACATCGTTCAGTGAGACCGTGTAAAATCGTTTGAAATACTTGCATACGTTGTATTTGATTGTCACGTGCTTGATTGAGAGCATCGGGCGTTTGATGAACTTTAACATATTTACCTTCTTTAAGCTGTTCGTAATATTTCGCACGTAATTGTTTTTCACTCAATGTTATTATCATCTAAGAATAGAAATGTTGAAAATAAAATCTTCATTCGACTATTTACCATATTTTTCTGTAAACTTAAATCAGCAATTTGTTGATCAAGTTCATTATTTTCGTTATTTAATTGATCTCTTTCAGCACCTAAATCACTCATTTGTGCGACATTTTTCTGTTGTTCATCTTTGTATTCTTCTAATTGTTGTTCTAATTCAGCAGCTTGCTAAAAAACAAAGTCATCAAATCCTATATCAATAAACAAACTATTTTCAAAACAAACTTGTGTTGTTTCTCGAATCTTTCGTTGTAAATCCGTAATCTTCTTTTGTACAGTACTTTGCATGACAGCTTTATTCTGTGGTAATTTCTGTTGAAATTCGCCTCGTGTTACGATGGTATCACGACGTAGAACGCTCGATTCCATGTCACGAATGAGTTTTTCTTGTTGACGTAATAATTGTTCGTATCGAACTTGCATACGATGAATTTCGGATTTCATTGCTTTGATTTCGCCTTGACCTGTTTCCGAATCGACAGCAGATTTCATTTCTTTAGCTAATTGAATTTTACGTTCCCAAAACATGATTTGTTTTCTATGTTGAAAAAGAGATCGTTGTTTCTTGAAATATTTTCTTTTGTATTTACTCGGCTTCGACCAGATTCGAAAGAAGATTTTCACGTTCCTTTCGAATTTTGCTCAATTGTTCTTCCATATGTAGTGCATCTTTTTCGGCTTCCTAGATTAAGCTCGTTTATTGTTTTCCTTTTTAATTTCTAATCGAATTTTCCTTCCTACTTTTAATTCTCGAACGAAATCACTTTCCGATAAAACATTATTTCTTTCCAATGATGTTTGACTTGTTGATTCCTTGTAAATTAATTTATTTAAACGTTCTAAATCTAATCTCAACAATTCAATTTGCCGTTTCAAATGTGTACAATCGGTTTCCATATTTTTAATTGTATCTATTATAGGAATAAATAAAATTATCATCATCATCATTAAAATCATCGTCGTCTCACTTTCAGTTCGAAGTTTTCTCGACATTAAAATGGTGTATTTTAATTTCATTGAATCAGTTTCTTTCTCTAATGTATCTTTTTCTGTTGTCAAATGAACTAATTCATTTTGTTCTTTCAGCCACGTTTGTTCGAGATCGAAAATTTCTTTTCCAACTTGTGTAATCGATTTTTGAAGATTTAAAACTTCTAATTCCAATGGGCCGAGTTCGATACCACCGGCTTTTTCTTTCAAACTTTCTAATTTTTTATTCATTAAATCGATTTGATTTTGTTTTTGTTCAATTAAAATAACACGTCGTTTGATTTCTTGTTCACTACGTGTAATTATTTGATTTTTCTCTTGAATTTGTTCGTTATATTCTTTTGCTTGTATTTCAAGTTGTTTAATATTTGTGATTAAATATGTTTTTTCTAAACGTGCACGAGCAATATCATTTTCAACTTTAGATAAATTACGTTCCTAGAAAAATGAGAATGAAGAGAGGAGAAGATTTTCTTTTCATTTATTACGATTTCTCGTGTTGATTCTTTGAGTTTAAAACGTAATTTTGCACTGTAATCTGCTGCTTTTTCGGCTGTTATTTGTTCCTGAACTCGTTGATAGATATCATCTTCTAATTTGACACGTTCTTGATTTTCTTTTTCAATTTCTCGTTGTAAAATATTTAATTCATGTTGTTTTTCAGCTTTTTCCTATTCAAACAAAAAAATCAGTTTCAATGACTGACTCTCGAAAATCGATTCGATTTACAGTATTAACACGATTTAACATCGCTTGTGTCTCTTCTAATGCTCTCGTATAAGTCGAAATTTCTTGTTTAATTGTTTCAGATTTTTCACTATTTGTTTGAAGTAATTTATCGAGATTCTGTATTTCATATTTTGTTCGATTGAGAACTAAGGTCAATTTTTCATTGAGTTCTTGTTCTTTAACAATCGATCGTTTGTAAGATTCCATTTCTGTGTTCATCGTATCGATACGTTGCAATTGTAGTCTTGAAATTAAAAAGATAAAAAGACAGAGAGCAATGAAGAAGTGAACGAACCGAACAGCTTCAGTCATCGTAGCTTGAGCTTCGTCTCGACGACGGATACCAATTAAACAGCTATTCCAATTTTGCATGAGTTGCTTTTTTTCGACTTCTAATGTTTCTGATTCGAGACGAGCTTCGGTTAATGTATGTTTGATATTTTTCGTTTCCTCCACTAAATAGATTCATTTGAAAAATTAGAAAACCAAATTATTCAAGTTTTCTACTTTGAACACGAAGTTGATGTTCGTACATTGAGATTTGTTCGCGAAGAGAATCAGCTTGTTGAACGAGACGATCAACGAATAAATCCTTGAAGAAAAGTTGTTGTTGTTTTTTTTCAATCCGAAAGCTGATCAATTCTCAAGTTTTTACTTGAACTTTTTTATCAGCTTCGAGCTTCGTCACTTCAGCATCGACTTTTTCCGTGGCTCGACGCATTGTCGATAGATCACCACGAATATCATTCTTTGCCTTAGTCATATATTGTAATCGACGTTGAAGAACATCTCGTTCCTTTTGTGTATCCAATGCTTAATAAACAAAAAACCAAGTTTTGTTCTTTTTTCTCTTTCGCTGAAATATCTCGATCTACTCTGTCGTAATTGTGCGTCGACATCTTCTTTTTTCTTCGAATGTTTATCTCGAATTTGTTTCAATTCTTGTTCGATTCGTTGTCGATCTTGATTGATCTCACCGAAATGATCGTGTTCTTTTTCTAATAACATTTGATGTCGAGCTAATTCCTGTTGCAGATTATACAAATTAACACCCAATGATTCACGTTTTTCACGGATTTTCTACAAGAAATCATCAATGATTACTGTTTTGTTTAATGTTTTGAAAATAGAAATGTACTTTAAGTTCGTTATCGGCTTCTCGAAGTTGAATATTGAGTTTTTCCTCTCGACGAAGGAGATATGTTTTGAGAGTTTCTTGATAACGAGCCATAAGCGGATGGTTCGGATCAAGAACGACCACAGATTGTTCATCATCTGTGA
>Ga0209960_1001406_pt1 | contig 32320 bp, 30 predicted proteins | sample ThiBiot_500_plan_2_FD_183947 | JGI IMG/M metagenome (GOLD analysis project Ga0209960, IMG submission 183947) | Wastewater bioreactor microbial communities from Cape Town, South Africa - Thiocy_expt_500_plan (SPAdes) | ecosystem: Engineered > Bioreactor > Thiocyanate-remediating >... | reverse complement strand
TCGATAACAGGAAATTTCCCATTACTTTGAAATCCGGGCGAACACGTAACAAGATTTTACACATCAATATACCGTCCAATGCACCAAGCGGATGATTGGAAACAATAATGAACGGGCCTGTTTTCGGAACTTTGGCAAGATCTTCTTCAAATACAATATAACTAAGGTCTTGCTCTCTGATAAATTCATCAAAAAACTCTACTCCTTTGGTATGTTTGAGTTTGTTGTATAGATTATTAACATCATTGATCTTCGCAAGATTCATTATAGCTGAAGCCACAGGTCTCTTGAGGAAACCAATTTTATCCAGCCCGGATGCTTTTATCAAGTCTTCTTTGGAAATTAAGCTCATAGTTTTTTTATGCAGTTACCATTTGGAAGGTTTTTTTGGAGATCTGTTCCAGCAGGACTTTTTTGTCTTTGTAGAATTGATCCAGTTTTTCCAGCTCAGCATTTCTAACCGTGAACAATGATACATTCTTGGTCATCTGAGTGATGAAACTCTGCTGCAATTCTTCATTAAGCTGGTTGGCATTTCCAAATTTATCTTCCAAACATAAAGCTAATGAAATTGCTGAATTCTGCATCAAAGAAACTTTAATTTTATATTTTGCCAGAAGTGTAAAGATCAAGCTCATATGATCCTCCGCAATAAAGGAAAAATCCCTGGTTTCAACATTCAGCAACGTTTGATTTTCTTTCAGGATGTAACTTTCGATCAATTCATTTTCCTCGGAATTTCCTACTTTGGTTCCCGGTTTTTTAGGCTCAACAAAAGATTTTACAAAAAACGGAATATTCTTCTGCTTAAGCGGCTGAAGTGTTTTTGGGTGAATTACCGATGCTCCGTAATAAGCCATTTCGATCGCTTCTTCGTAAGAAATATGAGATAGCAATTCTACATTTTCAAATTTTCTCGGATCACCAGTCATCACACCAGGAACATCTTTCCAGATTGTCATTTCGTCAGCATTAAGACAATAAGCGAAAATCGCCGCCGTATAATCTGAACCTTCTCTACCTAATGTCACTGTAAAATTATTACTTTCCGAACCAATAAAACCCTGTGTCACATAACAGTTGATCTTATCCAGTTTAGAAATATTCTGTTCAGTTTCCTGCCAGTTCACAATTCCTTCTCGGTAATTACTGTCCGTTTTGATATAGTCTCTCGCATCCAGCCAATGGTTGAAAAACTGAATATCATTCAAATATTCGCTTAAAATTTTAGATGAAATCATCTCACCGCAACTCACTACTTGGTCATAAACGAAATTATAATTTGGTGATTTATTTCTTCTTAAAAATGAATCGATATCATCAAAAAACAAAGAAATCTCTCCAAAAACCGGATGATTTTCTGAAAATAAACCTTTGGCAATATCGATGTGATTTTTTTTGATTAATTCAATTTCTGCCTGATAATCCTGTTTCTTGAAGTAATATTCGACTACTTTTTCCAAAGCATTCGTTGTTTTCCCCATTGCTGAAACCACCAGCAGACATTTTTCAAAACCCTGGGTTTCAAGAACCAAGGCCACATTTTTCACACCTTCGGCATCTTTTACAGATGCTCCACCAAATTTGTAAACTTTCATTAGATTTTTAACTGTTAGAATTTATTTGTCAATCAAAAAAATGGTTAATTGATTATTAACCTTCAAAAATATTAATAATGAACGAAATATGAAAATTGACACTTAATTTCCAATGCTTCGAAATGAGATAATAAAACCATATTAATCTATATTATAATGATTATTATCAATTCTTGATGAATTTAGTTTTATTTGATTAAAAAAAAATTTAGTTTTGTAGGAAATCAAATCAACCAATTTATGTCGCATCAGGGTTTACAGACTTTAGGAGAGTTCATCATCGAAAAACAGGATGATTTCAAATATTCTACAGGAGAATTATCGCGTCTCATCAGTTCTATCAGAATCGCTTCAAAAATCGTAAATCGAGAAGTCAACAAAGCCGGAATTGCTGACATCATTGGAAATGTAGGTAATCAAAATATCCAAGGCGAAGATCAGCAAAAATTAGATGTTTTAGCCAATGATATTTTCATCGCAGCTTTATCTCAAAGAGAAGTGGTTTGTGGAATTGCTTCCGAGGAAAGTGATGATTTTATCGAAATCAAATGCACCGAAAATGCTCACCTCAGCAAATATGTTGTATTGATCGATCCTTTGGACGGATCTTCTAATATTGATGTCAATGTTTCTGTAGGTACAATTTTTTCCATTTACAGAAGAGTTACAAATCCCGGAACTCCTGTTGAGCTTAAAGATTTTCTACAAAAAGGCGTTAACCAGGTTGCCGCAGGCTATATTGTTTACGGTTCTTCTACAATGATTGTTTATACTACCGGGAACGGAGTGAATGGATTCACACTCGATCCTTCCATCGGAACTTATTACCTCTCCCATAAAAATATCAAGTTCCCAACTTCCGGGAAAATCTATTCTATTAATGAAGGTAATTACATCAAGTTTCCCCAAGGTGTGAAAGATTATATCAAATATTGCCAGGAAGAAGAAGGTGACAGACCTTATACCTCCCGTTACATCGGATCATTAGTATCTGATTTTCACAGAAATATGCTAAAAGGAGGCATCTACATCTACCCTTCCACTTCACAATCTCCTAATGGAAAACTGAGACTGCTTTATGAATGCAATCCAATGGCATTTTTAGCCGAACAAGCTGGCGGAAAATGCAGTGACGGATTCAAAAGAATTATGGAAATCGAACCAACAGAACTGCATCAGCGCGTTCCTTTTTTCTGCGGCAGCGCTGCAATGGTCACCAAAGCCGAAGAATTTATGGCAAAAGCTGTCAACAAAAAATAATATTGAAATTTTAAATCATATTAAAAGACCGGTTCGTCGGTCTTTTCTTATTTTTGCAGTATGAAGACGGCAAAATTTCATCAGTATATTCTGAATTTTAAAGTACCAAGCGGAACTTCGCGCGGTGTTCTGAATACCAAAGAAACTTATTTTATAGAAATCTTTGAAGGTGATAAAAAGGGAATCGGAGAATGTTCTCTTTTTCGGGGATTAAGTTTTGATGATGATGATGACTATGAAATTGCTTTGGAATGGGCTTGCCGAAATATTAATTTGAAACTGGAAGAACTGCAGGAAGAATTGGTCAATCATCCTTCTATTATTTTCGGAATCGAGCAGGCGCTTCTTAATCTTGAGCATCAGGGAGATCTTTATTTTCCAAGTGAATTTACAGAAGGAAAAGATTCGATTAAGATTAATGGTTTAATTTGGATGGGTGATTCAGATTATATGCAGTCTCAAATTGAGGAAAAAATAAAGAATAATTTTACTTGCATTAAACTAAAAATTGGAACCGATTGGGATTCTGAAAAAAAAATATTAAAATCTTTAAGACAAAAATTCCCGAAAGATAAAATCGAACTTCGTGTGGATGCCAACGGCGCTTTTTCTCCGGAACAGGCTAAAATTGTTTTACAGGAATTAGCAGCTCTCGATATTCATTCAATAGAACAACCGATCAAAGCCGGAGATTGGGAAGCAATGGCGGAACTTTGTAAAAATACGCCGACACCAATTGCTTTAGACGAAGAACTGATTGGCATTCTTAATTATGAATCCAAAAAAGAGCTATTGAAAATTATCAAACCTCAATATATTATTTTAAAACCAAGTTTGATTGGAGGATTTTCCGGATCTGATGAATGGATAGAATTAGCTGAGCAAAATAACATCGGTTGGTGGATCACTTCTGCTCTGGAAAGCAATATCGGCCTCAATGCTATTGCTCAATATACTTACATCAAAAAAAATCCGATGCCACAAGGTTTGGGCACCGGAAGTCTGTTTACCAATAATTTTGAAACACCTTTATATTTAAAAGGCGAAAATCTTTGGTATAAGAATTAATTTTTAATGATTTTCTGACTAAACATCTCGTTATCTTTTGTTTTGATTTTCAAGATATATTCGCCATTCGATAATGTTGAAAGATTAATTGTTGATACATTTTCGTAGCTGTTAATCACTCTTCCATCCATTGAATAAACCTGAACATTTCTTACCTGATCTGAAAATTTAAGATCATTTTTAACAAGGGTGTTAAGCACGATCTGTTTTTTTGTCGTGTCAGAAATCGCTAATGTTTGAGTAAAGATGTATGCGCCTGTTACAACATTAAAGCTCACGTTGAAATTTCCGGCAACCGTAGCATTAATATTACCTCCGGCAAGTACAGCTATACCATTCGGAAACAAACTTGTTCCACTATTTCCCCAACTCACGAGCCAGCCGGCTTCCAATCGGAATTTGAATTCTCCAACAGGCATACTACAATTGTTCAAATTATAGGTAATCCCGTCAACAGTATTTAAAAAAATATCTGTAGTCCATGCTGTTCCTATATTTTGTCCACAAATTGAAACCCTTGGAAAAGCAGTCAAAACAAACGCATAAACTCCTGTTAATTTGTTAAAAGTAATATTATAAATTCCACCAGTTGTAACATTAATATTAGCACCCGAAAGAATTCCTACTCCAACAGGAAAACTTCCTGAACCCCAACTATTTGTCCAACTGTGATTTTCCCGAAATTTTACTTCTCCGGGCACAAGCGTTACATTAGTTGCAGTATAAAGAACCCCACTTATGGAAGGTGCTAAATCTATGTCATTATTCCAGTTATTAAACTGTTGCCCAGTTAAAGAAATGGTTTGAGCATTACATACAAAACTTGCCAAAATAAGGCATAATCCAAGAAATAGTTTTTTAATCATGACTTAAAATTTTTTAGTTATTAATAATCATTATCCAAATTGTTTGCTAAATAACTCTTATATAATCCTAATTTTTTACGAAAAATTCAACAATAAACAACTATGATAAATACTGACAATTTTTCACATCATTTAAAAAATTTCTGCCAAATATTACGTTTTGGTAACGAATTAAGACATCAAAAATAATTGGCACATTGTTGGAGACTAACCAGTCAGAATAAATATTAAAAAATTATATATAATTATGTCAGTAAATTTTAAACCATTAGCAGACAGAGTTTTGGTAGAACCAACTCCAGCTGAAACAAAAACAGCATCAGGAATCATTATCCCAGACACAGCAAAAGAAAAACCACAAGAAGGAACTGTTGTTGCGGTAGGACCAGGAAAAAAAGACGAACCTACCACTGTAAAAGTTGGCGACAAAGTTCTTTATGGAAAATATTCCGGAACTGAATTGAAGTTTGAAGGTAAAGACTACCTGATTGTAAAAGAAGGAGATTTACTAGGAATCATCGGTTAATATTAAAAATTCATCTGAAATTAAAATTTTCGACTAAATCAAAAAATTATGGCAAAAGAAATAAAATTCGATATCGAATCAAGAGACGCTCTTAAAAGAGGTGTTGATGCATTAGCTAATGCAGTAAAAGTAACTCTGGGACCAAAAGGTAGAAATGTTGTCATTGAAAAATCTTTCGGTGCTCCTCATGTTACAAAAGACGGTGTTTCTGTAGCAAAAGAAATCGAACTTGAAGACAGAGTAGAAAACATGGGAGCGCAAATGGTGAAAGAAGTAGCTTCTAAAACCAATGACATCGCTGGTGACGGTACAACTACAGCTACAGTTCTGGCACAGGCTATTGTAAGAGAAGGTCTTAAAAACGTAGCAGCCGGCGCCAACCCAATGGACCTGAAAAGAGGAATTGACAAAGCGGTTTCTGCGGTTGTTGAAAACCTGAAATCCCAATCTCAGACTGTTGGTGACAATAATGATAAAATCAAACAAGTTGCTTCCGTCTCTGCGAACAACGATGAGACAATTGGTTCCCTAATCGCTGAAGCGTTTGGAAAAGTTGGTAAAGAAGGTGTGATCACTGTAGAAGAAGCAAAAGGTATCGATACGACCGTAGATGTTGTAGAAGGAATGCAGTTTGACAGAGGTTATCAATCACCTTATTTCGTGACTAATCCTGAAAAAATGGTTGCAGAACTTGACAATCCATACATTCTTTTGGTTGAGAAAAAAATCTCTTCCATGAAAGAATTATTGCCAGTTCTTGAGCCAGTTGCACAAGGTGGAAAATCTTTATTGATTATCTCTGAAGAAGTTGAAGGCGAAGCTTTGGCAACTCTGGTAGTAAACAAATTGAGAGGTTCTCTTAAAATTGCCGCAGTTAAAGCTCCAGGATTCGGAGATAGAAGAAAAGCAATGCTGGAAGATATCGCTATCTTAACCGGCGGACAGGTTATCTCTGAAGAAAGAGGTTTCACTATGGAAAATGCTTCTATTGAAATTCTTGGAACCGCCGAGAAAGTAGTAATTGACAAAGACAATACAACTATCGTGAACGGCGGCGGTGATGAAGCTCAAATCAAAGGAAGAGTAGCTCAGATCAAAGCTCAGATAGAAACTACAACTTCTGACTATGACAGAGAAAAACTTCAGGAGAGATTGGCTAAACTAGCTGGTGGTGTTGCTGTACTTTACGTAGGTGCTGCTTCTGAAGTAGAAATGAAAGAGAAAAAAGACAGAGTGGACGATGCACTTCATGCTACAAGAGCAGCTGTTGAAGAAGGTATTGTTGCAGGTGGAGGTGTTGCATTGGTAAGAGCCGTTGCCGCGCTTAACTTCGAAGGTGATAATGCTGACGAAACAACCGGTATCAAAATTGTAAAAAGAGCGATTGAAGAGCCATTAAGACAAATCGTGGCTAATGCCGGTGGTGAAGGTTCTGTAATTGTTGCAAAAGTAGCTGAAGGACAAGGTGACTTTGGGTACAATGCTAAGTCTGACGAATACGTGAATATGCTGGAAGCAGGAATCATTGACCCTACAAAAGTAACAAGGGTTGCTTTGGAAAATGCTGCTTCTGTTGCCGGAATGCTTTTGACAACGGAATGTGTTATCACAGAAGTTAAAAAAGATGAACCTGCAATGCCAATGGGTGGCGGAATGCCAGGAATGATGTAACGGTCAGCAGCCGAAGCAATATAAATTAAACCGTTCAGATTTTCTGAGCGGTTTTTTTGTATTTTTATAATATGATTATAAAGCTACAGATATCGTCTATCAAGCACAAAAATTTGAAAACGCAAGTCTTATTTTAGAGCAAAATCATATTAAAAAAAAACAACAATCTTATTAAAGAAAAAACTTTAATACTAGATAAGCAAAGTTTTACTCACGAAATTGAGCCTGCATTAACTTTATGTGGACTATCATTAGAATTATACTTAAAAGCGATATACTTCCACGAAAATGGCAAACCTAAAAATGGTCACGATATCTTTAAGCTATACAATTCCTTAAGTCCAAACTCAAAGAATTCTATTATAAATTTCTTTAATACAAATAAAGAAAGTTTTATTAAGACTTATGAAAATTTCATTACGCATAACCATATAATCATTTCATTTGAGGAGACTCTAAAAGAATTATCAGACATATTTATAAGCATGCGATATGTGTATGAAAATTTAAGCAATCAAAAGAATTTATTATTTAGAGAACTTTATAAGGCAAAGTTTTGTAAACAGGATTAATGAACTTAATTTCTTAGATTACTTATTAGACTGATTAATTTATATTTGTAGTTAAAATAACAACGCCAATTAACAACGAATCTGAATTAAAAGGAATGCAGAAAGCCGGCAAAACGGTTGCCTATACTTTGAAAGCAATGATAGATTTTGCAAAACCGAGAATAAGCACGAAAGAGCTAGACGATTTCGGAGGAAAGATTGGACAATGATTGGGAACAAAGGCGGTTTTATGGCACAACACGAACCCACACTTGTCATTACATTCGGAAAACCAATTACCCTCACATTAATGAATGAAATCTGGAATTAAAAACCATCATATATTAAAAACAAAAAACCATCTCGTTTTGAGATGGTTTTTCTTTTTAATGTAAGATAATCTTAGTCGATAATTTCGTATTCAATGGCGATAGTACCTTTTCTGGTATCTGCGATTGAACTAAATGCAGCTTTGGATAGATCAAAGGCTCTTGAAGAATGGTAAGGACCTCTGTCATTCACTTTCACTACAACACTCTTCCCAGAAATCAAATTAGTAATCTTTACTTCTGTTCCAAAAGGAAGGGTTCTGTTAGCAGCGGTTAACTCTTTATTATTGAAAATCTCTCCGCTTGCCGTTTTTCTACCATTAAATTTATCGTGGTAGAACGATGCAAAACTTGTTTTGGCATCTGTGGCATTACTCTTGAAGGAATAAATACCAAGTGTTGAAATCATCATTATGATTACGAGAATAACTCTTTTCATCATTTTGAACATATTTATTGGTTTTGACTCTGCAAAGATATTCGGAATGATGTCTGAAACATCGCTTTTGGGTTTCAGATGCTGCGAACACGACAAAAACAGAATTTTGATAGCCGCAATGTAGCTATAGTAAGGTGATCACAGAGTTTGTTAAAAAATGTTAATTATTTTGTAACATTCTTAAAAATCCCACATTATACTGATCTACCAAAAATAACAAAAACACTGAAAATCAATATTTTAAACTTTAAACACCAATTTGACATTATCAATATAAAACAATATTAAATCAATGTTAGCTAAATATAAATACTATAAAGCAAAATAGTATATCGATTCGATGAAAAATAGTAAATTTAATTATCAATAATTGAAAATATTAAAATTTAAGCTATTTAAAGACCTAAAAGAAATGACAAACAATTGAAAAACAAGAACTTATACAAATTCATTGTTTTTTTTAACAAAAACAAAAAAACACCAACTTAAAAATAAGATGGTGTTTTTATTATAAAAATGTTGAGTTATACTAATTCTCCAATCAAATCGTAATCCTCAGCTGAAATAATTTTGACGTTAGCAAACTCTCCAATAGAGATATAAACGTCTTTTGCAGAAACTAAAACCGTATTATCAACGTCGGGAGAATCATATTCCGTTCTTCCTACGAAATAATCACCTTCCTTTCTGTCAAATATACATTTGAAAATTTTACCAACTTTCTCCTGATTTTTCTCCCAAGAAATTTGCTGCTGGATTTCCATAATCTCCTCTACTCTTTTCTGTTTCACCTCGTCCGGAATGTTATCTTCTAAAACATAAGCCGTTGTATTTTCCTCGTGAGAATATGTAAAGCAACCTAATCGGTCAAATCGCTGGTCTCGCACCCATTGTTTTAATTCCTCGAATCTTTCTTCTGTTTCTCCAGGAAAACCAACAATCAAGGTTGTTCTGATCGCCATATCCGGCACTTTCTCACGGAATTTGTCAAGAAGCGCATTGGTCTTCTCGAACGTCGTTCCTCGTTTCATTGCTTTCAACAATTCTGTGTTGATGTGCTGAAGCGGTATATCAATATAATTACAAATCTTTGGCTCTGTTCTGATAATATCCAGAACATCTTCTGGAAATCCTGTTGGGAAGGCATAATGAAGACGAATCCATTCAATACCATCCACTTTGATGAGTTCCTGTAAAAGTTCACCGAGAGCTCTTTTTTTATAAATATCCAACCCGTAAAAAGTCAAATCCTGAGCGATAAGAATTAATTCCTTAACTCCTTTTTTTGCAAGCTTTTGCGCCTCGATAACCAATTTTTCAATAGGTGTGGAAATATGCCCACCTCTCATCAAAGGGATTGCACAGAACGAGCAAGGCCTGTCACAGCCTTCAGAAATTTTTAGATAGGCGTAATGCTTGGGAGTTGTTGTTAACCGCTCTCCTACCAATTCGTGTTTGTAGTCCGCACCAAGATGCTTCAATAAAATTGGCAAATCACGTGTCCCAAAATACTGATCAACATCCGGAATCTCACGAATCAGGTCCGGTTTATACCTTTCGGAAAGACAACCTGTTACGAAGACCTTTTCTACAACACCCTGATTTTTCAGATCCACATATTCTAAAATCGTATTAATGCTTTCTTCTTTTGCGTTATCTATGAATCCACAGGTATTAATAACCACTACATCACCTTTTTCTTCATGCACGACTTGCTTTCCATTAGCTTCCAGCTGACCCATTAAAACTTCTGAATCATAGATATTTTTGGAACAGCCAAGAGTTACGATATTAATTTTCTTTTTACCTACAGATTTGGTACGCATTATTTACAATTTTAAGACTGCAAATTTAGGAATAAAAAAAGGAATCAAAAATTGACTCACTTTTATTGATAGTTAAAAATTAAAATGTCTCCCGGAGGGATATTATTAATAATTTCTTTTGAAGTTGTTTTATTAATCTTCCCCGTATTATTATCAATTATGGACACACCTGTCGTTACCTGGTAATTAAATGGCATCGATCTAAACATATCTTTATTTTGAATAATCACAAATCTCCCATTCTTACCTGACATAAAAGAGACCAATGCCCTTTTTTCAAAAGTTTTAAATTTTTTGAATTTTTTAGGTAGAAAATTCATTCTTTTTGTTCCAATTGGAATTGAATCGCCAATGTGAAATACAGAATCAACCTTTGATTGCAGAAAAACCCAGCTTAACCTTTTCACTTGTTCGTTAACAGCTTTTACTAAGCTGTAAGTAGGAGTTGGTTTTCCATTATTGTAAACAATAGAATAGCTATAATTATGTTTTTTCCAATATTCATCATCCATTGTGATATATGTAAAATACTCTAGTCCTTTAGCACCGTATAAAAGATTACTGAACTGTTGTAGCTTAAGTCCTCCTAATGTTGGCTTTTTATAGTCATAATGTATTGTTGAACAAGCATAAGCCCAAAATGGTTTATTAAATTCTTGTGAAATATTTTTAATTATTTCTAAATTTTGATACCAAGACTTTCTAATTTGATTATTGACAATGGGATAAAAATCAAATGATAACAAATCAGCATTTACTTGTTTCAAAAATAAGCTGACATAATCTTCATAATCTAAATCACCCAGCAAAGATTTAGTAGCATAATTAGGAAACAAGTTAGTATAGACAATATGCTTAGAATCTAATTTTTTAATTAACTCAATTAAATTCTTAACCCTATTAAAATCTTTTGAACTAGGTTCATCTGCTATAAAATAGCCATATAAAGCAGGATGATTACGAAATCTGAGAACTGTATTTTCAGTATTTGTTATCAATTCATCAGAGTAGGCAAGTATTTTTATATTTGCTTTTTGAGCAAGATCTAGAGCCAATTGTAATTGTTCGTTAGTTTTAAAAACAGTATAATTGATATTAAATCCTGCTTCTTTAAATTTTTTGAAGTTATATAAATTGGTTGTTTGCGGAGTAAAAGAATGGTATGCCATAATTGGCATTTCTTGTGCCTTAAATAAAATAGAAATAAAAAATAAAATTAATATTCTAAAAGTTTTCATCTTTAAAAGTGGATGATAGTTTATCTTTCTCGGACAAAATAATATCTTCAATAGCAAGCTTCCAATCAATTTTTAAATCTGTGTCATTCCAGTATACTGAGCCTTCAGAATCTCTATTATAATAATTATCACATTTATAGGAAAAGATAGCAGTCTCACTCAGTACAGAAAATCCATGTGCAAAACCTCTTGGAACATAAAGTTGTAAGTTATTTGAGTCTGTAAGTTCTATTCCAAACCATTTGCCGAAAGTTGATGAGTCTTTTCGAAGATCGACAGCAACATCCCAAACTCTTCCTTCCAAACATGAAACTAATTTTGCTTGAGCATATTCTCCTTTCTGTAAATGAAGTCCTCTCAAAACACCATAAGAAGATTTGGAAATATTATCCTGAACAAAATGCCCGTTCATACCAGTTAACTCTTCAAATTTTTTTTCATTAAATTTTTCAAAGAAGTAACCTCGGTCATCCTTAAAAATAGTTGGTTCAATGATATAACAATCATTTAATGGAGTTTCTTTTACTTTCATATTAAGGGGGTAACATCAATAATATCAATGTTTATTTAATTTATCTAATTCTTGCTCAAAAACAGCTTTTTTTAATGCCGAACTAGAAAATCTATGATCACGTTTGTTATAATAAATTTGAATACCTTTCATTTCGCAATAATCTTTTCCTGTAAAGTTAACATCTCTGTAATCATCTCCTATAATCCTTACATCAATGACAAATGATTTCAAAATATCCATTAAATCATTTTCAGTATTATATGGAATAATTTCATCAACAGATCTACAAGCTTTTAACTGAATATATCTTTCAACAACAGATTGTGTGGGTTTATTCTTATTAGGTCTGTCAATAGTAGGATCTATTTGAAGACCTACAATCAAATAATCACAAACCGTTTTAGCTTCTTCCAACATTTTTATGTGTCCGGCATGTAACAAGTCAAAAGCTGAGAATGTTATTCCTATTTTTTCAGTTTTCATGATGGATTCAAAATTGATTAATTACTATTTAATGTTACGACTACTTTTATAGTTCTAAGAATAATCTCTATATCCATAAGCCACGAATAATTTTTGATATAATATAGATCATATTCTAGTTTTTTAAGATTATCTTCGGGTGTAGCTTTTGGCAAATGCACTTGAGCCCAACCAGTAACCCCTGGCTTCACAATATGTCTCAGATCAAAATAAGCATTTTCTTCATTATATATTTTAACAAACTCTGGTCTTTCCGGTCTTGGACCAATTAGACTCATATCGCCTTTTAAAATATTATAAATTTGAGGAAGTTCATCAATTTTTGATAACCTAAGAAACCTACCTGCAAAAGTTATTCTATCATCGTTTGTAGTTGTATAGCCTCCACTATGTTTCGATTTCATAGTTCTAAGCTTATAAATTTTAAAAATTTGGGAATTTCTTCCAACACGCTCTTGAATAAAAAATAATTTACCTGGAGATGTAACTAATGTAAGTAAGCAGCCAAATATGATTAATGGAATAGCTATAGGTAATAATAATAAAGTAACTATGACATCCACAATTCTTTTTGAAGAAAGACCGGAATGATGCTTTAGTCCAATAGAAAAAATATCGTCAGCTAAATACTCATTTGTATTAAGTTTTACTAAAGGAATTCTTTTATTGACTAGTTCATAGAATTCATGAGCTTCATATACTTTGACACCATTCAGTCTGGCATCAATAATATCATTGGTTAAATTTTCTGGCAAATGATTAAGATTTGAAGTTTCAATGACAATAGTTTTTATATTCAATCTGTTTACGTATTCTAAAATACTTTTATTGTTTCTTTCAGAATTATAAATAATCACTTTAAAAGATTTCTTTAGCTTCGAACCTCGAAACAACTTTAGTGATATATCACTTATATTAATAAAAAGACATCTTTCAACGGGATTAGATACATTTAAATATGGATTTATTTTCATAAAACATTCCTATATCCCTTAATCCTAATAGGAGTTATTTTTTTCATCATAATTAATTAGCCACTAGTTCAATGCAAATATATTAAAATTTTGTTAAAACAACTAGTAGAATAATATCTACATCCTTATCGATTTTTGTGAATCTCAAAAACAAATCCATTTATATAGGAATAATTACGTATTGTAAAATTTATTAAACAATTGATTTAAATTTATCTAATATAATATTTTCAGCAAACAGAGTTTCTGCTAATTCCCTCGCATTTTTCCCTTTCAATAATAATTCCGATTCATATTTATTTACCTTCAAATCATTTAGAAATGACAAAAGATCTGCTTTATTTTCGTGCTGAAAATAATATCCAATATTATATTCTTCAATTAGCAAAGCAATCTCAGAATTTTTATCACCAATATATAATATTGGTTTACCCGCAGCAAGAATATTATAAGTTTTCGATGGCACACCTAATCCATACATTCCTTTGGATAATGAAACAATGGCCAAATTGCAATTATTAAGCATATCATTTTGAAGATCTCTAGAAAAAGATTCTTTAAAAGATACATTTTTCATACCGTTTTTTTTAGAATATTTCACTAAACTGGACTTCAATTTACCATTGCCTATAAAATCAAAAAAAATTTCATCATTTTTTACATCTTTTATCACTTTAAATAAATAATCCAAACCTTGTACTGAACCTATATTTCCTGCATATTGAATTATTATTCTATTATCAAGATTAATTTTATTTGAAGGAGTTATATTTTCTGTATCAGCCCAATTTTCAATTATTTGAATATTTGGCTTTTGGTTGTAGTTAAAAAGTTTTTTCTCAAAAACGTTTTTCATATCTCTTCCAAGAACAATAATCTTTTCAAATTTTGAGTACGCTTTATTGAATATGTATTCAATAAATCTGTACTTAAAATTACTTTTATCTTTTATATACCCTCCAGCGACTGTATTTTCCGGAAATACATCATGAACAAGTATTGTAATTTTTGATTTTTTGATAACAGTAGCAAAAGAAGCAAGCACAACAAATGTAGCCGGATTTGTTACAGTAAAGACCTTATCCCCTTTTTTTGTTTTAAATAACAAATGACAAAAAAAAGTAAATGATAAGGCTAAAAAATTAATAATTCTAGACCAATTTTTATTTTTATCTACTTGAAATGTTTTGATTCTGCGAAGTTTTACAGCGGGATTCAATTTTAAATATAATTCTTGCTCATTTGGTTTTTGAAGTACTGATTCTCCACAAATTACTTCAACATCATATTTTTCAGTTAGCTTATTACAAACTGTGGTCATAATATAGGATGTCGCAGTTTCATCAGGAAAAAAAAATTCTGAATAAACCCAGAGTTTATCTTTTTTAATATTGTTCATTGTTATTTGCTCCAGACTACTCTGTTTACGTAGTCTGTATAACTTAAAATTATTCTTACTACTTTCTCAGAGACATTCGGCATCGAATAATCCGAAACCGGTCTGTAGTTTCTTTCTTTTCCCGTTTTCTGCTGCTGAAGCTGGGCTAATCCCTGTAAAATTCTTTCAGGAGATAAACCCACCATCATTACAGAAGCTTCTTCCATTGCTTCAGGTCTTTCGTGGGCATCTCTTATATTCAGCGCTCTGAAATTTAATATTGATGACTCTTCTGAAATAGTACCGGAATCTGACAAAACAGCATAACTTCTCATCTGCAAAGCATTATAATCATGAAAACCAAGCGGTTTCAAGAACTGAATTTCCGGTCTTACAGATACATTCTTTTTATCGATCATATTTCGTGTTCTAGGATGAGTAGAGACAATTATCGGATAACCAAACTTTTCTGCAATTGCATTTAAACTTTCTATCAATCCGTTGAAATTTTTCTCAGAATTAATATTTTCTTCTCTGTGGGACGATACTACGAAATATTTTCCTTCTTCCAAATCCAGACGGCTTAAAACATCAGAACTTTCGATCTCGGAAAGATAATGATTCAGTACTTCAAACATCGGAGAACCGGTTTTAATGATTCTGTCTGCAGGAAGCCCCTCTCTTAATAAATATTCTCTTGCAATATCAGAATATGTTAAATTGACATCTGATGTATGATCTACAATTTTTCTGTTGGTTTCTTCCGGAACTCTCTGATCAAAACATCTGTTTCCTGCCTCCATGTGGAAAATAGGAATCTGTCTTTTCTTTGCAGGAATTGCACAAAGACAAGAATTGGTGTCTCCTAACACTAAAAAAGCTTCGGGTTGTAATTCTTCCAGAAGAGGGTCTATTTTAATTAAAATATTTCCAACGGTTTCTGTTGCGGTTTTTCCTGCTGCTTCAAGAAAATAGTCAGGTTTACGAAGCCCCAAATCTTCAAAAAATATCTGATTAAGCTCATAATCATAATTCTGTCCTGTATGGACGATAATATGCTCAACAGCTTCAGAAGCATCTAAAGCCGATAATACTCTTGATAGTCTAATGATCTCCGGTCGTGTACCTACAACCGTCATTACTTTTAATTTTTTCATTGTATTTTCTTGCCTTTGCAAAGATAAAATTTTAGTATCTGTTAATTGGAAATCGCGGTAAAGTTTGAAATTAAAAATTGTTAAACTTCCACAAAATAAGTATCTGCATCTTCAGGATTGAAAGGTTCATTGATCCAGAAAATGGTATATAATTCTTCTTCTCCGATATTTTTGATATTGTGAGTATACCATATCGGCATATCTACATAAGCAGGCTCGTTACCATCCAAGTAGAAATCCAGCACTTCATCCGTATCTATTTTTCTTAACTGTATTAAGGCTTTACCTTTAATGACAGCGAATCTCTCAATTTTTCTTGTATGAAAATGATTTCCGCGCGTAATTCCTGGAACTGTAGTCGAAAAAGAGCATTGGCCGCCAATTCCTAAACGGATCACTTCAACGAATGCCCCCCGTGAATCTGTATGTTGCGTAAATTTTACGGGATAATGATTTTTTATATCAAAATAACAACGGAATGTATTGAAAAGGTTCAGATCAAACTTACTTTCCAAAACAGGAATCTCGCCATTATCAAAATATAGTTTTTTATAATTTTCAAGCTTAGCTAAAACTTCTGAAACTTTATTTACAGAGGTATGTGGAACTTCATATAATTCTTTGGTTTCTGCAATTTCAATCTGATGAATTATTTCCTGCACGAGTTCTCCTACATAAATAAGCTTCACGTCTCCATCATTATCTATAACGGGATTTTCACCATGAGTAAGCTTGTGGCAGAACGTTGCAATAAAGGAATTGTAATTCGGTTTCCCAAATGGTCCAAAAACATTCGGAATAACCATTCCTGTAAATTTTCCTCCGCTATTTTTTGCCCAGTCTGCGAATAATTCCCTTCCTTCTTTTTTAGATTTGCCATACAAATTATCTCGCTCTTCCTGAGAAGACGAAGAAAAAAGAACATGCGCTTTTGATCTGGTCCTTTGCAAAGAATCTGTCAGTTTTTTTACAAGCTCAACATTATTATTGAAAATAACTTCCTGATCAGGATGGCGGTTCATTGCGGCAAGGTGTACTATTACATCACATTGTTTAACAAAGTCATCAAGTTTTTCTGCTGATTCAAAAAAATCTCTCTCGAAAGAGATTCTCTCATATTTTTCAGGCTGCAAACCCAAAGTGTTATATAGATGCGAGCCAACAAAACCGTTTTGCCCCGTAATTCCAATTCTTTTCATTCTTTATATTTTTTTAAAATAATCTGCCGGAAAACGATGTTCATCATTCACTTCTCCCAAGGCATGATCTACCATTACTAAAAGCTTTGAATCTTTTTCCTTAGCCTGAATAGCACTTGCAAAACCTTGAGGCATATGAAGAATATCCAATCTATCGGAAGTTATTTCAAATTCCATTATTTTCAGAGTATTTGATGGACTTTCCCAATCATCAGGTTGAATTAATTTAATAATAAAGCTTCCCTTAACAACTGAGAACCAGCGTTGTTCGATCTTATGCCCTGTCCATCCTCTTACAAAATCCAGATCATTATTTTCAATGATATATATCCTTCTGATTACTGATGCATCAAAATTATTATTAAAAAAGAGATTTCCTCTTTCATCAGAATATCTTCCGCCTTCAATAATTTGTGGCAAATCCATACAGCTTATTAATCTGGATATTGCATTACATCTTCTCCTAACACTTCTTTTCTTATCAGGGGAAGTTTCATTAAAAGTTTTTTCATACCTTCAACATCCTGCTGCTCTGTATTATGAGAATGATAATCTTCTATTTTTGAGATATCTTCTTCACCTTCAGAAAAATACTGGGCATAATTAAGATCTCTGTTATCCGCAGGAATTCTGTAAAATTCTCCCATATCTTCCGCCTTCAACATTTCTTCGCGTGTACACAATGTTTCGTATAGCTTCTCGCCATGTCTGGTTCCGATCACTTTTATAGGATTTTCTGCCCTGAACATTTCTTTTAAAGCCTGAGCTAAATCTCCGATCGTTCCTGCAGGGGCTTTATTCACGAAAAGATCTCCTGAATTTCCGTGTTCAAAAGCAAATAAAACAAGATCAACAGCTTCTTCTAATGACATCAAAAATCTTGTCATATTCGGATCTGTAATTGTAATAGGTTCGTTATTTTTAATTTGTTTAATAAACAATGGAATTACGGAGCCTCTGGAAGCCATTACATTTCCGTATCTCGTAAGACAAACTACAGTTTCGTTTAAATTTCGGGAAGCCGCCACAGCTACTTTTTCCATCATTGCTTTAGAAATTCCCATTGCATTGATAGGATATGCAGCTTTATCTGTGCTTAGACAGATTACCTTTTTAACATTATTTTTCGCAGCAGCATCTATTACATTCTGTGTTCCTTCAACATTGGTTTTTACAGCCTGCATCGGAAAAAACTCACAAGAAGGCACCTGCTTTAATGCTGCAGCATGGAAAACATAATCTACTCCTCTCATTGCATGCTCAATGCTTTTGTAATCTCTTACATCGCCGATATAAAACTTCAGCTTATCATTTTTAAACTGATTTCTCATATCGTCCTGTTTTTTTTCATCACGGGAGAAAATACGGATCTCTTTGAAATGATTTGTATTAATGAACTTTCTTAAGACAGCTGTTCCAAATGAGCCTGTCCCTCCTGTAATTAATAATATTTTCTCTCTTATTTGCATTTATTATGATTAGTATTTCTGTGTTTTATATTCAACAATAAAAAGATTTTAAAAACAAATCCTGTTGTGATTTTTTTTAAATCTTGCCTCTTAATTTTATATCTAAAAATAACTTAACTAAACTAATGAAAAAAATCACTCTAGTTTTAATTTTTTTGTATAAAGATCTTTTTTTTAAACTCACATTATTATTGTGAATCCTGTAATTTAAAGTTTCTGATTCCAAATGATAGTTAGATCCTGCGACGTTTGCAGCCATAGCCATCCATAAATCATGAGCCTCCACAAATTCAGGGATTGGTAATATTATCTTTTTTAATTCTTTTTTTATCATCATGGTACAACCATAATAAGGTGCTTTTCCCAGAAAGATATTTATTATATTTTTTAAATTTTTATTGGAGTCTGAAGCTTTCAAACTTAAAAACTTATGATTAGTATTTATTTCATTATTTATATTATAGTTAGAACTTACCAGAAGACTATCTTTCTCATTAATAGCACCATATAGATTATCTAGTCTATTTTCTAACCACTCATCGTCTTGATCTGAAAAACAAATAAAACTATTATTTGCTAAAGTAAGTGCTTTTTCAAAAGACCTTACGTGTCCTACATTCTTTTCGTTTTGGATTAATCTAATTGACAGGGCATTATATTGTTGAATTAATTCAACAGTATTATCTTTTGATTTATCATCAATAATAATTAATTCATCTCCTGGCAACAATTGTTTTAATATAGAATCCAATTGTAGCTTTATAAATTTGCTACCATTGTATGTCGCCATACATACAGAAATTGGTAATCTTTCCATATTTATTTTAATTTAATTAAGGGGCTTTATCTTAGTTGTAATCTTTTTTTTATAAATAACAAGCTTTTGTATTGTAGTGTTAGTCTTAATAAATGTGGTAAATCAACTAACAATGTTATTAAAAAATCGTTATTATTAATTTTTTTAAAAGCTTTTATGTCTTTTATAAATAATGAATAACGGAATAAAGCTTTTTCTTTTGAGTTGGTATTTGTCGAAAAATTTTGCTCCAATCTTAATGAAATTATATAAAGATAATTTGTGAACTTCTTTACCCTTTGAACAAACTCATGATCACAAAAGTCTAACCTTAGTTTTTCATTATATCCTCCTACATTGAAAAAAAAATCAGTTTTAATAAGTAAACCCGAATTAATACAACTAACATTTTCTAGTTTTATCTTATCTTCTTTTATATTTTCATAAAAAGAGGTTCTATAATTATTGTATTTGCTAGGCGATAATAAAGTATTATTTTCAAAAATTAAAGGAGCTGCTATATCAATACTTAGATTTGTTGATTCTATATATTTTGTGTACGCCTCAAGAGGTAGATTAGTATCTTGATCTAAAAAAACAATATAGTCAAAGTTTTGTTCTTTTGCATATTTTGCAATAAAATTATAGGCTTTAGATATGCCTACATTATTTCTATTATGATGATAAACAATATTACAATTTGGTAAAATAGCTTGTTCAGCTTTCCAAGAATCATTATCTGTATTATCAAAAATAAATAAATTTAAATCTTGATTTGATCCACTGTTTTTATGTGAAGCGATTAGGTCTTGGAAGGTAAGACTATCAACATACTGTTCTCTAAAAGAAATAATACCAAATAATATATTCATAACTGTAATCTAAAAAAACCATGATTTATATGTTTGATATATATCTGCTACAGATATTATATAATATAATTGAATGAAAGAGAATATAATAATCATAAGCCATCCTAATATTTTAAATTTTGGATGAAATACATGGATTATCATTGGATATAGAATTATTTGTACTACAGAGAAAAGTTCAAAAGTTCTAATTGAAAAAACCTGCGCACTTGTACTTAGCATAAAAAATAGAGAAACTGAAATCAAATGTATTTTGAATAGTACATCAAAATATTTTATTTCTTTCATTTTTTTATAATAGAAAGCAAATATAACAATTAGTAAAAGAGCAAAAATTATCTTAAAGTTAAATATATTCGTATCTTTTTCCTTCATCCATTCCATTGCTTTTATATAAATATCCACTCTTGGAAAGATTTTATCTAAAAAAAGTATTGTGAGAATATTAATTTTAAATAACGCAGATAAAAAGCCCACAATAATAAATATATAATAGTATCTTATATTAAATTTGATTTTTAATAATAGCCATGGTATCAAAAATAATATAGAAGAAGAATGAAATAAATATGCAAGAATTAATAGTAATATAAATTTTTTATTATTTTTTTCTTCCAAACATTTTATTGATAATAAAAAAATGCCAGCTGCTACTCCTGCACGTATTGTTGTCATCTCCATCATAAAAAAGAGATTACTAGTGTAGAGTATTACACTAAGGAAAAAAAAATCAGACGTTTTCTTTATTGAAACTAGTTTTGTTGTTACACCTATTAATGCATAAGAAAAGAAAACACTTCTTACAATGGCTACTTTATTATTAAAGATAAATTCAAAAAACTTTGGAAAAAGATACATTGTCAACTCTATAGGTATTTCCCTATTTTGAAAGTCTTTCAATGATTTTTCCATGTATAATAAACTTTTATAATACATATGATAGTCATTATCCACATCAAGCCTAGTTCCTGCAAAGAAGGTCAAAATAAAAATTAAAATAACAAGAGCAATACTTTTACCCTTATTATTCAATATTAATGATATGAAAGCTGATATAAAAAAAACTATGTAATAAGCCATTCTTAATTATTTTTTTTTAAAGTCCTTCTTAATAACTTGATAAAAATCTCATTAAATTCTTGTTCTTTAATTAAGACAAGGGCTATCACATACACTACCCAGCAGAGTAAAGTTAATACTATAAAATTGGTTAGATTATCTTCGAAAAAGTAAATTCCAATTATCGAACTGAAAAACATTATTAATCCAGATACAACGATTTTGAAAAAATTTGCATCAAATAAATTAGGTAAGATAGAATTTTTCTTTAGATAAAGGAACATAATTACAATTGCTATAAATTCAGCTAAGACTCCCACTACTGCTGCTCCATTATGCTGATACTTATTTATCGCATAAAAGTTAACTCCTATGCTAAAAACAGCAGATATGATTGTTGCGAATGTATAAATCTTTTCTCTGTTTTGAGGATATAAAATTAAAAAACCCATAAAATATGCCATACTTACAATAATACATAGCGGAGAAATTAACCTCATGGTTAAAATCGATGCTACAAATTCTTTTCCGGCTATTAAATTGATTATTGGCTTTGCAAAAACTAAAAAATAAATAGTAAATGGCAATGAAATAAGCAATAGTATAGTAAAAGTCCTTTGCAAATAGATAAAGTACTGCTCTTTATCATTTTGGAATAAAAATGATAATCTAGGAAGCATTACAGCACCTATTACCGTAATAAAACCAATAACAAATCTCACAAGTTTATTTGCAATGGAATAATAACCTACATACTTATCTGAAGCTATACTACCAATGAGCAAATAATCTAATTGTAAATATATATTCACAGAGATAGTTGCAACAAATATTGTTAACACAGGTTTCATATGTCGCTTGATATTCAAACTTTCCCAAAGCCATTTTCTTTCCTTGAGGACTACTTTAGAAATTACAAAAAAATTAAGAAAATTTGCTCCACAAGTAGTGAGTACAATACAAAATGCATAAAAGTTATAATCTTGAGGTGATTTTATAAATAATAACATCAATACTACCATTATAATTCGAACCCCAACATACCTCAATGTAATATATAATTGATCTTCTATACCCTGAAAATACCATTCCGCTCCAATATTAGTAAGGAAAATCATAGAACTCATTATCAAGATGAGACTTTTATAACTATTGAAATAATTCAGATTATATAAAACTCCAAATAATAATAAATAACCTATTAATGATGTAAATCCTAGAATAATTAATAATTCTGCTAATGTCTTTGCTTTTTTCTGAGGATTATCTCTTACTTTAGAAATCTCTCTTATACCATACATTGGAATTCCTAGAGCAGAAAATAACAGAAAATAATTAATTATAGTATTAACATATTCTACTTTACCAATATATTCAGCACCTATAACTCTATTGATGTAGGGCATAGTTACTAGCCCAACAGCCGCTCCAGAAATAACTCTGAAGACATTTAGAATATAATTGGTCTTAATGCTCAGAACTTTCAAAAGATACGCTAATTATTAACCAAATATTTTTTGCCACCATCTTTTTTCTTCGGCTTGATAGCCATAGCCATATTTGTTTCCGTAGCCAAAATTAGTTTTATGAACATCGTTTAGAACAAAACCAACATTTTTGATTTTTTTTGTTTCAATATTTTTGTTGGCAAAATCAATAAATGCTTTTTCCGTAATTTCTGATCTAGTAACATAAACTGTAGCATCTGCAACATCAGAAATAAGGAAAGAATCCGTAACAAGCATCAACGGAGCGGTATCTAGAATAATATAGTCATAACTTTTTTTAACAAATTCTAATAATTTTTCATAACGTCCATTTTGTAAAAGATCTGTCGGATTTGGAGGAATAATTCCAGAATATATGAAGTCACAATTTGGATGAAGTCCACTTGGATGAATAATATCCTGAGGATTTTCAATTTCTTCATATAAGTATTCCGAAAGACCTTTTGCATTTTTCATTGCAGGGTTGTATCTCTGCAACTGAGGGTTTCTAATATCAGAACCTATAACTAATATTTTTTTAACCGGCGAAGCCAAGGCCAAAGCTAAATTCACAGAAACAAATGTTTTGCCTTCTCCTTTTATTGTTGATGTCACAAAAATTATTTTAGCATCATCAACCTTTGGTAACATAAAATTAAGATTTGTAACCAAAATTCTAAAAGATTCCGCTAATGGTGAAACATCATTTTTCACAATAATCTCTATATCTTTTTTGTACAATCTAGGAATTTCCGAAAGAATAGGAATTGTTGTAAGCATTTCCAAATCATGTTTTGTTATGAGTTTGTTATTTAATAATTCTTTAACATAAATAATAGCAAAAGGAATTAAGATACCTAAAAACCAAGCTCCTAAAATAGAGATCATTTTTTTAGGCGCAACAGGTTTTTGCAAAACATATGCATGATCTACAACTCTTGCTTTATTATCCGTTATAGCCATTGATATGGCCGCCTCTTCTCTTTTTTGTAATAATAACAGATATAAGTTCTCTTTTATTTGTTGCTGTCTTTCAATATTTCTAAACAATTTTTCTTGGTTTGGAACTTTTCTTATTTGAGCATCACTGTAATTATTTTCCCTATCTATTTGCCCCTTAGTCGTTTTTAGATTAATCTGATACCTTTGTAAACTTTCGCGCATTGCATTCTTTAGTCCTACTAAATCTTTTGTAACTTCTTTTACTAAAGGATTTTCCGTAGTCGCATTTTCCAACAATCTACTTCTGTCCATTACTAGTTTATTATAAGCAGTAATATTGGATGTTGTTGTAGGATTATCCAGACCTATATTTGTTGGTAATACCTGATAATTATTTGTTTGACTATCAATATACCCAAGGAGCATACGGCTAATTTCTATTTGGGTATCGAGTTCAAGACTCTTTTGTCTAGTTTCATTTGATATTTGTAAATTAATTTTTGCTTCAGCAGGTATATCTACAATATCGTTGTCAATCTTAAATCTTTCTTTGTCGCTTTCTACTTCGCCTAATTCTTTTGATATTAAAACAATTCTATCATCAATAAAATCTTTTGTTCTTTTTGATTCAGTGTTTTTATCCTTAATGGCATATTCGTTGTAGACATCTACAAGATTATTAAGAATATCTTTTGACTTTTCTTTATTAGCATTTGCCATTGATAATCCAATAACAGTAGCATCTTTATCCATAAGATCAACTTCTAATGCTTGTTGATAATCGTCTACAGTACTTGGAAAATCAGAATAAGTAAAATAAATATCATTTAGCTGTAACTTTTTTACAGCTTTTCTATTGAATTTGGGATTGTTTGTAATTATAAAATTAGCATAGGGCAAACTAATCGTTTTATTAAAGCTTGTAACGATTTCCTTTTTAAATTCCTCCGAAGAAAGTGTTATTTTATCTCTTTCAATTTTAATGTTTATAGGTTTTTTCGGAAGATCCTCAAATTGTTTTTCATTGATAATATGAATAACAATGGGACTTGTATCTTTATACAATTCAACATCATAAAACTTTTCTCTTGAATAAATTGAAACTTGAAGTCCTAGATTTTTAGTAATATCTTCTACAATTCTTTTTGATTTGAAAATTTCTAATTCATTTTCAATACTATTGGTACCCATTCCTGCAAAACCACCTAGCCCCGCTAATACTCCAAAGTCTCCTGAAGCACTGGACATTTTTTTAGCATCTTTAATTAGAACAGATGATTGTGTTTTATAAACAGGTATTGTGAATAATATATAATAAATTGCTAAAATAGTTGTAAGAAAAATAGACACTAAAAACCAATACCATTTTTTCGTATATGGCTTTATGATTTCTCTCAAATTAAATTCTTCTCCTTTTTTCGTCAAGTCCATTTAACTAGTTTTTTATCTACAGCAATGCTATAGATTTAATATTAATTAATAAATTTTTGAATAATAATTCCCCACAAAGATTCTCTTTATCTGAAAAGAAGTGCTAAAACTCCCACTAAAATTGATGCGACAGAAATAACAATACCTATCTGAGGCCCAAAAGATGAAGCACTCTTTCTTGCATTATTTGGAGATACATATATAACGTCATTCTGCTTAACGTAATAATATGGCGAATTAAAAAGCTCTGCGTTTGTAAGATCTATGTATTGTTTCGTGGTAGCACCATCAACATTCCTGATAACAAGAACATTTTTTCTTTGACCATATATCGTAAGATCACCAGCCATACCTATAACATTAAGAATCGTTGTAGGCTGCCCTCCGTCAATAGTGAATGTTCCTGTTCGGTTAACCTCTCCTAAGACGGTAACCCTGAAATTGGTGGTTCTTATATTAACACCGGGATTTTTTATATATTTTGCAAGTCTCTCTTTAAGATCCTCTTTAAACTGATCAAGGTTTTGGTTTGTAGTGTTTATAGTCCCTAATATCGGAAAATCGATATTACCTTTGCTGTCAACATTATAAACAGGTTCTATTGATGCGTTACGCGAAGGAACAGAAGAAAATTGAGACATGTCTGTAGAATAATAGTTCTGGTTAAAAGGTTTTGCCACCTCATTATCTTTCGCCAAAACTGTGATAGCCAATTGGTCTCCTGGCTGTATTGTAGATGTATTAGCCTTAATAGATTCTTTTATTGCTACATCTTCAATATTTTTAACATATTGTATATCTTCTCTTGCTTTACACGAAAATACAGTATATACTAAAAACGCCATAAAAACTATGGATAAAGCTCTTCTCATAAATATAATTCTTAACTGAAGGTTTGCAAATATAGGAATTCTTATTTATCTAACGATTCATATATAGAATTATTGCTTTTAAATTCTTTTACTATAGATTTTAATATTCTTACTATCTCCTGCTTCTCTTCTTTTTTAGAAAAATCAATGACAAGATCAGTTAATTCATCTATTTCTGCAAAATACATAGACGGATCTTTTGAGATCATGATTTTTTCGTGAGAGGTTGGTAACGTTCTGGTATTGTCGCTCAAGAGTTCCTCGTATAACTTTTCCCCTGGTCTTAAACCTGTATAAATAATCTTAATGTCAATATCAGGCTCGAAACCTGAGAGCTTTATCATTCGTTTTGCTAATTCAAGTATCTTTACCGGTTCTCCCATATCAAATACATAAATCTCTCCTCCAGCCCCCATTGTTCCGGCATGCAAAACCAATTCACAAGCTTCAGCAATAGTCATAAAGTACCTAACAATTTCCGGATGTGTAATTGTAACAGGTCCTCCTTTTTCGATTTGTCTCCTAAAATGTGGAATTACAGATCCATTAGAGCCTAGAACATTTCCAAATCTTGTTGTAATGAATTTCGTCGTGTTACCCTCAACATTCTGTAAAGATTGTACAAATAATTCTGCAACACGTTTTGAAGCGCCCATAACATTGGTAGGATTCACGGCTTTATCGGTTGAAACCATTACAAAACGATTGACATTATATTTGCTGGAAAGTAACGCTAGATTCTTAGTTCCCAAAATATTAACAAGAACCGCTTCGTGTGGATTATCTTCTACCAGCGGCACATGTTTGTATGCAGCCGCATGATATACCATTGGGAAGTTATATTTTGCAAACAAAGGCTCCAACCGACTATAGTTGGAAATGTCAGCGAGAATAAACTTAAAATTAATATGAGGGTATAGCTCCCTCATTTCCAGCTCAGTATCATAAAGCGGTGTTTCTGATTGATCCAGAATAATAATCTGTAAGGGTTCCAAAAGTGCAACTTGTCTTACGATTTCTCCACCGATAGAACCGGCACCTCCTGTAACCAGAATAGTTTTCTGAAAATGTCTTTTTTTCACCTCCAGATTATCAAGTTTAATTTGTTTTCTATTTAACAAATCTTCAATCTGAATGGTTTTTATATTATTGATAATATCATTGGTGCGCAGCTTTTGCATTGCCGGCGCTTTATAAATTTTAAGGTTATGCTCCAAAAACAAATTAACCCAAAATTCTAACTCTTCCTTCTGCAAGGTTTCTTTAATCACCAAAACACCATTTACGTCACTTCTGCCATTTTTTAAATTATTAATAAAATTCTGTTTTGTAATAATCTTTTTATCTAATAACTTAATGCTAACTCTTTTATTACTATAAGATATAAAACCCTGAATATCAAAAGGCAAACTGGGATTAGAAATAATAACCTGAGCAATAGCAACAGAAGTATCATCATCACCTAATATGTATATTTTTTTCCTGCTGGAACTCCTTTTATTTTCTTTTATAATATTGAAAATACCTTTAACACAAAGTCTAAATACAAATAAACAGAGACAAGAAATTGCAAAGTAAAGCCCCAAAAAAGGAATAAGAATTATTTTTTTATGAGAACTGAAATAGTATGTGTAATTAATAATTATGATTGTTAATACACTGCATAGATTTGCAAGAAAAATTTTGAATAAGTCAACAAAAGTAGAATGCCTAATCACGCCTAAATATGTTTTGAATATATACATATACAACACATTAATGGCAATGATAAAGATAAAAACATATAATAATGGGAATACATTATAATGCTTAACCTCCAGCCCTATTATAAGTAAATGAGATACAGAAAGAGATAAAATTACAATTAATATATCAATAACTAAGATGACCCATCTTGGTAAAAATTTAAGATCGGCAAGATCCAATACATTATCATTCAGTGAAAATCTTTTAAGATTTTTAACCTTGTCCATTTTTTGGTTAGTTATTGTTAAAATTGGTAATTGTTTATGACTTCATTAATTCTATTTTTATCATCATTTGTAATATTGGAACCAGAAGGTAGACACAATCCTGCGTTAAACAAATCTTCAGCAACTGTTTCTCCATAATACGGACAATCTTTAAAAACAGGCTGAAGATGCATAGGTTTCCATAATGGACGGGTTTCTATATTTTCCTCTGCAAATGCAGTCATTAGATCATGAGTTGTTTTTTTTGTCAAATCCTTATTAAGAGTAATACATGTGAGCCAGTGATTTGAAAAAAAATCAGAGTTTGCTTCAGAGAAAACATCAACCGCTTCAGTATTAGAAAATAGTTCTTTATAAAAGCTGTGATTATCTCTTCTCAGGCGAACCCTTTCATCTAAAACTTCCATTTGTCCTCTACCAATTCCTGCACAGATATTACTCAACCTATAGTTATATCCAACCTCCGAGTGTTGATAATGAGGTGCATGATCTCTTGCTTGTGTTGATAAGAAAATTGTCTTCTGTTTTTGTTCTTTTGTTGTTGTTACTAATGCTCCACCACCAGAAGTCGTAATAATTTTATTACCATTAAAAGATAATATGGCAAATTCCCCGAATGTTCCACATTGTCTTCCTTTATAACTTGATCCTAAAGCTTCTGCACTATCTTCTACTAATGGAATTTCATATTTTTCACAAATTGCCAAAATCTCATTCATCAAAGCAGGCATACCATAAAGGTGAACTACAATTACTGCTTTTGGCTTTTTATTTTTACTGATTCTATCTTGTATTGCTTTTTCCAGATATGCTGGTGACATATTCCAATTAACTTCATCGGAATCTACAAAAACAGGATTGGCACCTAAATATTTTATCGGATTTGCAGAAGCAGAAAATGTAAATGATTGGCATATTACCTCATCACCATAACCGATGCCTAATTGTATCAATGCCAGATGTAATGCTGCTGTTCCGGAACTAAGTGCCGCAACAAATTTATCTTTAATAAGAAATTTTTCTATGGCAACCTCAAATTCATCTACATTTTTGCCCAAAGGCGCAACCCAATTTTGATCAAACGCTTCTTGAACATATTTCATTTCCCCACCGCCCATATGTGGAGACGATAGCCAGATTTTAGACTTCATTTATTTTAAAATACGTTAGTTTAAATTTTATTCAAACTTATAATTTGATTGCTATTTACTTTTATAAATTACAATTAAAATATTAGATTGATATTTTCACAAAGTTACTCAATTAAAGCATAAAAATATTGCCATGATACTGTTTTTTCTGCATTATATTTTTCTTGTAAAATATTGGGGATTGCATGAATCTTCTTGCCCTCATTATCTTCTATCATAATTGTTTTCCAACCTAGTAGATTGGGCGTGACAAAATCCTTTTTGGGATTATCCGCAATATAGAAAAACTCATATCCAGGCTCTAGGAAAACATTATAATTATTTTTATCCGGCTTTTCTGACCCAAACTCTCCTGATATTATGATTTTATCAAAATAATTTTCAATATCCAATGCCTTAATCTTGTTTCTCTGAGTAACGGATCTACCATCTGTAAGCAGCCCCATTTTTATATTTTCGTCTTTTAATTTATTCAAAATATCTTTTACTCCATCTCTTAAATTGATATCGGGAAAATGCTCACGATATAATGTGAGGAGCACTTCTTTTGAAGAATGAAATTTCGAAGCTAAGATTCCAAAAACGTCTTTTTGCTTATAATAAAGCTCAAGCATCTCATTATAAAGAGAAATATAATTATCGTCTGGGACAAGTTTTTTTGCAATTTCTTTATAAGCAGATTTTAGAAAATCCACCTCATAAAAGAGTGTATCATCCAGATCGAAAACAATATATTTATTCATAATTTCTTACAAGAACTTCTGCATCATATCTTAGCATTAATAATTTGTCTTCCCAATCATCAGTATAATTAATGCTTTTATTTTCAAAATATTCTTCGATTAACATTTTTGGATAATTAGCTCCTGCTTCATAAGAAAGCGGATATCCCCCTCCGAATCTTGGGTTAATCTCGATTGCTATAATATCGTTATTGTTTTTGTTGTAGAACAATTGAATTGTAATGCATCCTATTGCACCGGATATTATATGGAGTTTTTCTAGTAAGTAATTTATAATTTCATTTTTAGTAGTAACACCTTTATGGATTTCTCCACTTCTTATAGCAATTCTCTGTCTTGGAACTGCACATGATAACTCATTATTTTTGTTATAATAGCAATCTACAGTATATTCTTTATATAGAGAAGAATCTATATATTCCATAAACATAAACTTAGGATGACCCAAATGATAATCTGTAATTTCATCTTCTTTTTTAATTATATAGATATCCTGACTCAGGCTACCATCATATGGCTTGATGAAAAGTGGAAAAGTTGGATTTTTTTTATCAATAGGTTTAGGAAATTTTATATCATGCTTTGAAAAAAAAATATTTAATTCTCTCTTATCTCTGCAACTTTTAATTAATTGCTTATCTGAAATAATCAAATGAATATTATTAAGTTTAAAAAAGCCAATACTATCTGAAAAAACTCTCAATTCGGTATCAATGGTAGGAATTACCATTCCTATATTTTCTTTTTCACAAATATTTAAAATTTCTGGGATGTAATTTTCATCTGTTACTTTACAAACTTTGTAATAAAAATCCGAAATTTGACAAGCCGGTGATAATTCTGGTTGAAGATCAACTGTAATTACCCTGGAATCAGGAAATTTTTTTTTAAGTTCTTTCATAAAAGCATTAACCAAAGAAACCCTTTGTCCTGCAGATGTAATTAAAATATTTGTCTTCATTTTTTAGTTCTTTCCATTAAAACTTTCTGTAGTTGCTTGTCCAACAGTATTAATACCTTCTCTTTTAAGCACTTTTTTAATAGTTAATAAAAATATTTTAGCGTCCAGTAAAAAACTGATATTATTGACATAGTACACATCATAAATAAACTTTTGAGCCCACGTGATTGTGTTTCTACCATTAACCTGAGCCCACCCTGTTATTCCCGGCTTAATCAAATGTCTTTTCTTCTGTTCTTCATTATATAAAGAAAGATAGCTTACCAAAAGTGGACGAGGCCCTATAAAACTCATATCCCCTTTCAAAACATTGATTAGCTGAGGAAGTTCGTCTAAAGAAGTTTTTCTTACGAATTTCCCCATTTTTGTCAATCTGAATTCATCCGGCAAAAGATTTCCGAACTCATCTTTCTGGTCTGTCATAGTTTTAAACTTAATGATTTTGAAAACTTTTTCATTCTTACCCGGGCGGCTCTGAAGAAAAAATACATTTTTCTGATTAAAAAAATATAACAGAGTGATAACTATCAATAATACAGGAGATAATATCAATAACAGTATAAATGAAAATATAAAATCAAATGATGGTTTTAAAAAGCTTTTGTACATCTTAACAAAACAAATCCGAAATTTTAAAATTCCGGATTTAAATATTTTTAAATATTAGTTTTCTTATTTTTTCTCTGATAATAAATCATCAAAGACATACCGCTTAGTAGTAATACCGGGATAAGACTATTAATAGGTACAGGTTCACCTGGATTACCAGGACCTTCCGGATGTTCACCTCCATTAGGGACTAAATTAGAATTTTGTTCCTCATTTTCGTTAAATGTATTATTTGGAGCACTTTGAACCAGTGTTGGATCATTTGGATCAACATTATGGTTGGATTGCTGTTCGTTAGATTGAATTTGATTATTATTATCAAACTCATTCTCAGCTCTAAACTGCGCTAAACATATAACACTCAAGGTGATACATATAATGGACAAATATTTTCTCATCTGAAGTTTGAAACTAGACATATTTTTCAGGTTGTAAAGATATAAAATTTTAATAAAAATATATAAATTATTAACATTAAATAAAATTAACAATTCTTTTATCAATCTTTTATGTATGTTTATTTAATTATTTTTTTTGTTCTGACATTTCCAGAATTTTCAGCTTTTATAATATAAACGCCTGACGAAAGTGTGCTAACATCTATTCTAATAGATTTTTCCGAAGAATATTTAGACTGGATCAATTTCCCACTTACATCATAAAGTTCTATTTTACCCAAACTTGCAGAAGATTTTATTACAAAATAATTTCCATCTCTATATACGATAAAATCTGATTTGCTAAGATTGTTTGTTCCTAAAACTTCTTTGTTCTTATATACGATTGTAATCTTCCCCTTGTTAGTAACACTCAAAAGTAGAGTTTTTTGTTAATATTTCCGTTGTAGGTGTTGGAAGATTTTGTTGAAATGTGGGAAA
>Ga0209960_1001403_pt1 | contig 32402 bp, 24 predicted proteins | sample ThiBiot_500_plan_2_FD_183947 | JGI IMG/M metagenome (GOLD analysis project Ga0209960, IMG submission 183947) | Wastewater bioreactor microbial communities from Cape Town, South Africa - Thiocy_expt_500_plan (SPAdes) | ecosystem: Engineered > Bioreactor > Thiocyanate-remediating >... | reverse complement strand
GATGCTCGACTTCGTCATTTGTAACCTTGAGACCAACGCATTATTCTGTCGTACTTTCTAACCTCCACTTTTCTTTTCTGTAAATTACATACGTATATGCATATATATATATATATATATATATATACAATTACCCCTTTTGTCATACGTTATTTTTTAATGCGTGTCTCCTTTTTCTTATGAATGTTTGACAAACGGTGTGACTGTTTCGTACAGTCAGATTTGCACTGATTTTTGTTTATCGTTAAAGCCCGATTGACTTTGAAATTCAATGAATGTCCTTTTTTCGTCGAATTCTTGTGTAAAAAATCAATGGGCAAGCAAAAAAAATGTAGGCAATGTTGTTGAATTATATTTTCTTGCGTTTTTTTTCTTTTTCTTCCTCTCGAGTCTTTTTTCTATTCTGTTACTCGAGAAAAAGAGCGACGTCATTCAACTTAAATGAATGTACTTTATAAGCACGTCGACTGGTACCCGCGAACCCCATCCATGATGAAACTGAGCTGCTACAACGTTTCTGTTCGATCTTACTTTTGCATTTCTGCGTTCTTTTTTTCGTTCTTCTCACTAAAATTGGGTACTCTCTACATTTTATCATTACTTTTTCTCCTGTCTTCAGTGACTAATCAAAATTTTCCCCGTCATTTTCTTTTTTTTCTCGTAGACGATCGGATGGAGTACATACATTTATCATAATCAAGGTAGATACAATCGCAAAATAGTTCAATTAGTAAGTAAATCACCTTGAAAACAACATTGCTCTTTATCATATATAAGAATGTGTGCCGCGTTCAAACGAGTGCAAAACGATATATATATATATGTGTTAGATAATCATAGATATTTAGGATAGATACGTACGCACTACATACAATATTTTCGTCGGTCTGTAATCTAACTTTCTTTATTTTCGTTTTTCTTTTCCTTCTATAGCATTTCTTTTTTCTGTTTCTCTTACACAATCCAGCCGACAATACCTCGCAGACATACTGTCGCGAATAAAGGCCATTTTACTTGACCCACTTCTACATGTGCTGCTATCGGTCTAGATAGAATAATGATTCTCTTTTTTTTATCATGTATCAGCCGATATCTTTGTTCGCCCTTAAATCGTAGACGATCTTTATATACATATATCTAGGGTTAATTCGATGTCTCAGGTCGTATTCCATTTTAGATATATATATATATATATATACATAGACATAGACATCAAGGTTTACTTTTCTATTCACTTATTTAAATGATGTTAGACAGCAATCATATAACGACGAAAATCGAGCCCGATGACGATATGTTTAAAGTCAAACCTACAACATCGCCACTGTCTCGATCAAGTACTCCAACGAGTACATCCAAAGCAAAACGAGCGCGACTAACATTTCCATTTGGCGCATGGTAAATCAAAAATAAGATATAGGCATTGAAACTAAATGCAACGTCTTGTGTTTTAGTCGTGTATGCACAGACTCAGCAACCGGTATTCATTATGGAATTGCCACCTGTGAAGGCTGTAAAGTAAGTGACTCTAGATAATTGAGAACAATATACTAAATAAAATGAATGTGAATTGATTGTTCTCAGGGCTTTTTCAAACGAAGTATTCTCCGAAAGGAAAAATATCGATGTTACTTCGACAACTCATGTGTTATTAATGTAACTAATCGAAATCGTTGCAAAGCATGTCGATTTCGTCGATGTCTAGACGAAGGAATGTCCGTTGATGGTAAAGTCCCATAGTTTTACTTTTGAAAAACAAAAAAAAAAGAATTTGTTTTTTTCAATGCAGGTGTTAAAATGGGCCGCATACCAAAAGTAGTCAAAGAACGAGCTCTGAGAGAACTCAAAGAACAACAACGTCGAGAAGAACTTGCTGAACGACAAATTCACGAACAACCAAATGGAATTCATGGTCAAGATTCATCGTGTTCATCGCTTTCTGATCGTAGCATAGAAAATTACGATCCAAGTTTCATAGATACTGGTAAGTACTTCTAATTCTGGACGAATAGCTTTCGAGAACTTCATCATTAATTTTGAGCTGTCGTTTTTTTTTTACCTCTTCTTGTTTCTTTGATTCTCCTCTACGTGTGCGCGAATAGTGTGCTCACATGAAGGTAGTATTCATTTTCACAAACATGTGCACCCATGACCCGACCATACGGCTTACATTTTATTCTTAGACTACGCTGATAAACATAATTATGATACGCAATTATCTCAACCGGATTCGTACTATTATTCGAATCAATTCGTCAAACATTCAGTACAATTATCGAATCTTGCCGAACATAATTTCAATTTACATTACTACTCACAATCTCAATCCTATCATCAGCATCAACCAATCGATCCACGAATCTATCTTCCAACGGATTTTACGTTAGATGAAACACGTGATTTAACTGAACATGCAACCGACCCGTTGTCTCATGAGGTTTTTCAAAGAATTCATGCAATCTCAACAAAATTAAGTCAAAATAAAAACAATCTACATATTCAATTAACCGAAGATCAACTGATTTTCATAAGGTAAGTCAGTAGACAAGAAAAAAAAAGGGAAACTTTTGATTTTCAATCGTATAGATTTCTGCGTTGGTCGGCACATAATGTCTATCTGCGACATTCAAAACGTGTTAAACAACTACAAAGTCGAATGAATCGTTTGGTTCATGAAGGTATCGATCGATTCTCACAACAGATCCCAACAATCGAACAAATTCTTTATACAATGCCAAGTAAATTCCGTTCGATAGCGTCATTTCAATAGATTTTTTTAATTTCCATATTTTTTCAGAAACACTCGAAGTTCTCGTTCGTTCATCTGTTTTCTATGTTCAAGAAGTATGAAAACTAATTTTAGTCTCACTTATTTTACCATTATATTCATATATTTAGTTACCCGGTATGACAAATATAGACATGGTAACACTTCAACAAATGATTCTGCATCGTTCACTCGACTGGTTCTTGGTAATTCAACAAAAAATACAACAATAGAATTCTTAAAATACTCTCTTTTTTTCAGCTTAAATATGCACGTTTATTCAATAAAAACGGCGAATGTTATCTTGTTTCCGCCGACGGTATTTGTTTTTCACGTTACTGTATGAAAACTTTTCTGGGGGATGATTTTACCGATGCAATATTTAAATTCTGTCGATATCTCCATGACCTACATCTAACTGATATCGAAATGTCATTAATTTTGCCGATGCAAATCTGTCGTCCAGGTAAATACGAATTGAATTCTTTTTTTTCCTTAATTAAATCAAATCCTTTTTTATCTTTTCCATTTCAGATGCAACTACAAAAGATTCAGAAATTCCGAGCATGCTGAGAGCTTGCTATCTGTATACGCTCTATGAAGAATTATGTCAAAACCACGGTGAACACGAAGGAACAATGCTCTGTCGGAGAATATTACAGGTTAGTCAATTCAGACTAATAAAAAAGTGGAATCATTTTGATGATATCTTTTGACAGATACTTGATTTACTTGTTCCGCTCAATGAACATTATGAAAAACATATTGGCTCGCGCGTCTTACAAAGTAAGATAATAGTTTATTCGAGAAATTAGACTAATTTGTTGTTCTCTGCCTTTGCAGTCTAAATATATCACAATTGATAACATATTTGCATCTAATTTTATTTGTAAGCAAAGTACACACAGAACAAATTAGACATATATTCAATTTTTTTTTGTTTCCTGATTGTCGTCAAGTTTTTTCTTTTAGCTGTGTTATTATTCAACTTATATTTTCTGTTCATTTTTTTTCGTCTTTCTTTCATATTGTTTTGTTGTTCTGATCGAGAAAAAACAGAGCTTTCCAGTACATATATGAATATATTTTTTTTTGTGATGTTCTATTTTGGATTATGATCAGACAATAAAAAAAACTCCGAACTAAAGCACGTACGGTATTTTTTCAAAGCCTTTTTTTATTTAATACTGTCAAACACCAGTCATCGGTGACTGGTAAATCGTTCGAGATATGATTTGCAGTGATACATGACCTGTACGCACTTGTAGCATGTATGATTTGCACAAGAACAAAAGTAATAAAAGAAAGAAAAAAAAGTATTTTGAGTCGAAAAAATGATCAAGTCATTGCGGTCGACGGATATTTCGTTTGTTCTGTTGTTCGTAGATTAAAATAGTGATCCGTGTTTTACAAGACGAACCTTAGATCAAAGATATTGATATTCAACTCAAAATTTCTCTTGAGAAAGAGAGAGATCACTAAGTGGAGCTTGGTTTTGCCTGGCGATGAAAGTTACTTCCGTTATAGAACTTGATTATTCTTCTGAAGAAAAGTCAAGCTTAATTAGAATAATATCAAAATATATTCGAAATGATGAAATCGTTTTTTCTTTAATTAACTGAACAAATCTTAGTTGTCGAAGGGGAAAAGAACGAACAACATTCTGTCAGAAAATTTTTTTTTTTATTCAAAAGAAGGGCCGCCTGAGGGTCGAAGAAAAACACACATTATAAAAATAAAAACATTATTAAATGTAATAAAAAACAGCGTTATTTTCGTATTCATTTTTGAATATAGTCAATAGAAATCTTTCGTATCGTTATTAATAATAAATAGCATGAAGATGCATGCGTACTTTCTGCCTTTCATTGTGTCTCCTAGAGAATAATTAGAAAATAGGTTAAAAAACATTCTTGATAGGATAAGATTTACCTGACATGTTTAGAGAAAAGAAAACGCCTTATTTAAATTACAGAAAATAAAAAAGTACAACTGTATTTTCGTTTTCTTCTGCATACGGAAGAACATTGAATGCGATTCCTTGTCAACTGACATAGATGCCTTAGAAATATATAATTAAATACAAAAAAAATTGAAAATCAACAATGAAAGTAATTTTCTTTTCGTTCGAACTCAAAAAGACGAAGAAAATTCGTGATGATTTCATTCGAACAAGAAAATAACAATTGCAAGAACAAAATTCAAAAACTAAAGAATGAAATCTCAATCAGTCAATTTCGGACGAATAACACCGCTTCATACCGATTTCGGCAATAATCCGGGCGATCTTCTTGTCGTCGAATACGATGTACCACAGCCAAAAGTTAAAAAAACACTTTTCTATAAATACGGTCAATTATCCATACCAAAATGGGCGTTAATACCAGCTGGTATACTAACATTTGGACTAGTCACGGCTCTTTGTGCGATTATTGCAAATTCAATTCTCTCACAATCGGTAGCAACAGTAACGTATTCCCAAGCATGCTCGAAAACATCGAAATGCGACAGTAATTTTGGACTTATTTGTAATTCACAATCGATATGCGCTTGTCAAACAGGACAATATTGGTATGAAGATAACTGTGTTAGTCAACCGACATATACTGAACAATGTAATCAAACTACGGAATGTCGTACAGATTTAGGATTGATGTGTACTGAAATTGATGGTCTATGTAATTGTCCAAATACGACAATTATTCAAACATGTGATTGTTCATCAACATCCTATTGGACTGGTTCAATTTGCACAAATCGAATGAGTTATTTAGGTGCATGTACTGTACCTGATATTAGTTATCAATGTCTTCCAACTCTTTATTGTAACGGTTCGAGATGTATATGTTCACCGAAAACACAATATTGGAATTCAACAGCCAATGAATGCTATTCGGTTGATAAATACGGTGAACTTTGTGATCCATCGACAAGTTATAGTTGTGATGCAAGTGTTCAATTATATTGTTTACAAGATGGTCAAGGTACTCAATGTCCATTTAGTATGCCTGTCAATGCGACATCATGCGATTGTGCAAATGGAACGTATTGGAATGGTGGTTCGTGTGTATCGAAGAAATCCTATGATTCATCTTGTTTTTGGCCGTGTGAATGTAATAACGATGTTGGTTTACAATGTTTGAATATGTCATGTCTATGTCCGAGTAAATTCTATTGGTCAACATCGACTTCGATGTGTGAACCACAGAAAAACTATACAGAAGGACCTTGTACGAATACAACTCATTGTGATACAACGCAAGGTTTAGTTTGTTATTCATCAGGTATGACAGCTTGTAATTGTCCAGCGAGTTCAACATTGAATACATGCGATTGTTTGCCAACACAATTTTATGATTATAATCTAACATCTTGTCAAAAATTACATTTATATAATGAATCATGTTTGGACAATTATATGTGTGATTCAACAGTTGGTCTATTCTGTCAAATGACTTTGAGTTCATCAACGAATTGTTCGTGTCCTGAACCGATTCGTCTCAGTAAGAAATTCAAAACTTACGAAATATTCGTTTTGAAATTGTTCTCTTTTAAAGATATGTGTGATTGTAATATGACATCCTATTGGGATGGAACACATTGTGTATCACGTCTCGCTCCAAATGTATCATGTACATACGATTATGAATGTCAATCACCGTACATTTGTATTGTCAATCAAACAGACAATGGAATATTTTCCGATGTTTGTCGATGTCCATTAGGTTCTTATTATGTTACTGGTCAAGGTTGTGTACTATCGAAGAATTATACCGATGCTTGTGAAGGATCATATCAATGTTATGAATTAGCACCACTTTCATGTCGTTTTAATGATACTGGTTTGACATGTTTATATTCGGATGATTTTCCTTTACCAAGATGTGACTGTTCAGATAATTATTATTATGAACCTGCCAATCATACTTGTGTACCATTGTTAAAACAATTCGATACATGTACAGAGAGTTGTCAATGTACTAAACCATATGAATGTGTTGGATCGAATAAATGTGATTGTGAAAAATATTACAGTACACTTCGATCGACATGTGTTGAATATTTAGATTATGGTGATAATTGTACAACTACAGCTCAATGTAATGATACAGAAAATGCTCTTATGTCGTGTGTGAATAGCAAATGTGGTTGTGGATCAGATGGATTTTGGAATGGATCTCAATGTATATTTCAAGATAGTTTTCGAATGACATGTACGCATGATAACAATTGTGCTGGTGATTTAAAATGTCGAGCAATTTCGTGTCTTGGTTCGGGTAAAAGATGTGCATGTCCGGATGATGAATATTATGTTCCTAGTTCGAAGGATTGTGTTTCTTGTAAAAACAATGATGTTAATTTTACGAGATATGTTATTAACTATCCATATTCGGACATATGTGTTGCAGTTTATTGGCCAAGTAGTAGTAAAACTCTATCATTTGCTCAAGCAAATACACAATGTAATATCTTAACACAAATGGCAAACGCTGATACTCCAACATTACTTAGTGTTCATAATCAAACTGAACTTAATTGTATCGCTGCTAAGTTACATTCTGAAGAGGGCAGTAAAGAATGTGATGATAATAGATATTACCATCTTGGTTATAACAGTACGACAGAAGTATTTTATGATGGTACACTTCGTTTATCAAGTTTTCCATCAGTGTCTGTGACAACAGCACAATGTCTTGTTTACTGTTACGAGGATGCTTCTACAGGTAAATTATCCGGAAGAACCTGTACTGGTTCAGATGGAGGTAATAGATATGGTGCGATTTGTGATTATCGGGTTTATTATTAAATTTTTCTGTCTGTTTTTTTTACTAATCAATCTAACGTGCATGATTTTTCTTAGGTTATCATTACTAAACTAACAAATACGTATAAATAATTTCGTTCAATTATTTTTCTTTTTGATTATCATTTTAATAATTAATCGAAAGAATAAATATGAAAGCATTTTTGTTTTTTTTATATTGCGTGGACGATTCGATTTACTGAAGAAAGCCTATGAAATAAATCTTGAATTTCATCACAGAGTCAATGATTGATGTTTTTTTTATTGTCTAACGAATTGAAATACGATCTTAATTTACATTCGATTCTTTTTTTGCAAAGAATATGAACTTTTTCATTTTTTTTTGTTGTTGCTGTTGTCATTCAGATCATATTCGGAATCCAATAAGACTACCTTCGACATAATCCATTCGGATTTGAATGCAAAATAAAATAATCTATGATTTAATCAATCAATGATTTTGAGATTTCGAGATAATTCCTAACTAATCATATTTTCATTTATTATTGAACAAGTAAAATATTCAATCAATGTCAATTTACTTTCAAAGACATCTATTCATCCATCGACATGCAATAATTTGAGGAAAAAATAAATATAATCACATGTCTTCCAATCAGCTCATATACTACGCTTGTATCAATAATCTATAATTTTAATAAAAAAAAAGAAGAAAATGTTTCTTGATTTGCTTAGTGTATTTTTTTGTTCTTTTTTCTAATGACATATTCGATTTGTATGAGAGTATAATTATAAGCAATCAAACAAATAAAAGGAGTTTCTTTTTTTTTACCCGTTTTCGTCTCTCGCCCCTATAGTCTTTGTTTTTTTTTCTTTTGTTATCACGATGGTGATGAACAACAACAACATGAACAACAACGACTAAGAAACGATCGATGATGAGTTTTGTTTTTATGTTTAAGTTTGGTTTTCATTCGTGAATTAATTTCTCGAACGATTTCAGCAAATGTATCATTGACATTAATCGATAATTTGGCAGATGTTTCAACATACGGACAGGTCCATTCATGAGCGAGCGCTAGTGCATCATCGGGTGTGACTTGTCGTTGAACTGATGCATCACATTTATTGCCAACAAGACATATTGGTACATTATCTGTACCTTTAACACGTAGGATTTGTTCTCGAACAGTTCGAACATCGAGAAATGATTGCCAAGAAGTTAAACTGAAGACAACAAGGAAACCTCGACCATTTTTTATATAAAGATCACGCATAGATGCGAATTGTTCGGTACCTAAATGAAATATGATTTGAATATGAACGTCTAAACGAAAAAGAAATCAACAAACCGGCGGTATCAAGAATTTCTAAGTAGGCAGGTTCGCCATCGACTTCTATTTCTTTACGATAGAAATCCTAGAAGACAAACATAGAAAAGAAAAAGTATTGAGAACTAAATTAATTCATTCATTCATCGGGGATTCTATATTTCATAAAATGTCTTCATTATCGATCCGATCGAACAAGAAAAAGAGAAGAAGAAACAAACAGTTGATTTCCATTGAGAACATGTTACATACTAATTATAGAGAAAAAAAAGAGAATTGAAATTGATCAGCGATATGTTCATTTCAGTTGATAAATAATCGAACAACGACAGTCGTTTCTGTAGTTTTTTTTAGCAAGATGAAGCTGAATAATTTATTCAGGTTTGTTGTGTTTTTTTTTATATTTTAAACGATAGATCTTTTTTCGTAAGCGAAAGAAAACAAACGGATATGGAGTTATGAACTAATTTCAAATGCAAACATCGTCGTCAACATAATTGATTTTTTTTTCGAAATTCAATTAGATTCGCTGAAGAAACAAACGTCTTCTTCCTGTTCTACTACACTTTCTCTCTCTCTCTCTCTCGCTCTCCGAAGAATCGAATATTGACACGACTTGCATATTTTGTTTTTCTTCTTCGTAAGAAGATTTTTAATCAACAGAAAATTAATATACATTTTTTTGTTTTTCTTCGAATTTTCTTCTTCTTTTGCTACTTGAGAAATATGAAAAAAGATACGCAAATTGTGTAGAAAAAAGAAACTACGAGCTAATCGTTTGTTTTCCGGCAATTATTATTCTCTTTCGATTCTTACTTCAATGGTTGGATCATATTTTTCGACAAATTTTGCATGGCAAAACTGGACCGTTAATGCCGATTTGCCAACACCGCCTGGTCCGAGTACGACGACTTTATATTCTCTCATATTGACAGCTGAACCGATACGGCTGCTGTTGATGAGGTAAAGGCAAGCAGCTCATTAAACGTTGCCGCACGCTACTTGCTTAGTCAATGAAGGAGAAGTTGCTGTCTTTAAGTAATAATAGACGTATAAGAAAAGAACACAGAAATCTAAAAAATAAATATATATATATATATACAACTAAGAAAAAATCATTATAATGAGGATAGAATAACTAGTAATATGTTATATTTACCTGTGCTAGACAAATGTATGAAATAAAAAGAAAAAAAAACGAAAGGGTCATTTATTTTTATTCGTATTATTATTCGTTCTTTCTTTGTGTAGACTACACTTTACTATTATATTCGAGTGCAAATCTTATTTCAGTTGGTTCAATCTCGAACACGATGAGGTTAATGTTAAAGACACTTTGTAGTTTTTATCGACTAGATGCCGAAGACGAAGATGAAGACTATTATATAATCTTTCTGCTTTTATCACAATCGAAAAAAGAAAACTGAATTGATTTTGTTGACGAATTGATTATAAAAGAGAACTGACATTTTGACAAATATCCGTAGAAACAGATGAAGAGTGAAAGAAAGGCTATATGAACGCATGATATGATTTCAATGTATATGTATACCATTACACATACCGTTGTATAAGAAAAAGAAAGAAAAGGAGAGAGAGAGAGAGAGAGAGAGAGGGAGAAAGAAAGACAGAAAAAGAAATAAGTTCTTCGTTTTTTGTTGTAATATAAGTGGTGCCGCTGACCTGATCGATGGCATCGATGCGAGCAAATGTATATACATCGATTACGTATTGTGTAATCAAGACGCCGTCTAATCTATCTCGCAGTAGGCGAAGCAAGATCTCTATACTTGCGATGTATATACATCTAGTCGAGCCTAAATTATTGATCAAATTGAATATCGTTTGTAATGCAAGTGACAATGAACAAAAAAAATCTATAAACGACATTCGATCTCTATCGTCTCCGTTTGTCGTCAAAAAAAAAGAAGTTTTTTCTCTTTTTTATCTTTATTGTGGCCGTTGTGTTACGCACACCCTCAAGCATCGACATTTGAATATATATATATTTCTCGCGCGTCTACGCGTGTGCACACGACTAATCGCTTTATCTTACTTACAACAACAATACAACTTGCCGCGCATACACACACACACGCATAGAAATTCACGAAATGATGTATGCATTTTAGTAAGAGTACACATTTGTGTGTATGAGTGCACACTGAAGAGTTGATGATAGCCTTAGTGCACATCGTCCAACTGAAACTCTTTCTTTGTCATTCATCATCATAGCTACGTTTATATGTGTGCGTGCGTGTTTTGAACGATTGGTTGTCTTGAGTAAAAGCCTTGAGGCGAGTTCATCGATCAATCGATCGATCATATCATCTCATTGATTATCTATTTCTTCTGGTCGATTGATACGAGTTTTGTTTAGTTAATTCTTTTTTTTTCTCTCTTTCTTTACGTATCAATTAATCATAAATGAAATGTTAACGAAAGAAAAGATATGTATAATGATTATTTAATAAACAATGTGTCTGTCTGCTTGCCATTGTTGGCAATTTTATGTATATACGTATATATAGTGATTGTTTTCATTCACTTTGACAGGAAATTATTCGCAATTTTTTTAAATAGATTTTAAGAAGATAATGTAAAACTTCTTCACCGGATACTTAATAATGACACTCGGTGACAATGAATTGAAAGAAAAGAAAAGAAAAAAGAAAATGAATACATTGGTTTAATACTCTTAAAATCTAGTCTTTACCTTTATAATCAACTACCTTTTTCTTCTTAATGTACTAAACCTTATCAGATATCAATTCATGTACTAACTATTATTATTTCATATAAACAATTTTGAATGACAATATTAATCGAGATTTAACAATAAGAACATAGAGAAATAAATCCTTTTTCTTGCATTGATTAAATATCTCGCGAATAAACATAATCTATTCGAATATTTTTATCATGATATGCGTGATTTAATTGTCAATCCGGGATCGAAATTATTCGTAATAATAATGTACACAAATGCCAGCAGCATTGTTGCTATTATCGATTCCCTTTGGAAGTTCTTCAGAGTCAATCGAAGTAATAGCAGTGTCGTTATCAACATTAGTGTCACACGACGATCTGTCGTCCATTGGTAACTTAGGAAATTGTCTTCTCATTGTCGTTGTCATCCTCACTTTATGTTGTATCTATCTTTGTATGTGTGTGTGTGTGTGTGTTTTTCTCTTCTTTTTTTTCTTCTTCTTTTTCTTTAGGAATGAAGCGACGAGAACGTCGAACAACGATAATAAGAAATAACAAAATGGAAAATCTTTTCGGATGCTTGTCTTTCCACATTTTCTATGTAACACACGAGTTGAGTGAACATCGATGAGTTTGTTGAATGTGCAAAGCGAGAATGCGAGTGAGGATGTAGAGAAAATATTCTCTCTGATGAGAATCAAAGACAAGGATAAATGTCGAGAAATGACAAGCATTTTCTCTGTCTCTCTCTGTCTCTTCCTATACTCAAGAAATTGCCGCAGGATTCTTACATTTATTTAACGAAAAACGCAAAACCGTAAGAAGAATAACTGACAAAATACATGATTTAATCTTGAAAAGTGCTCGATATTCTCCTTTCTTTTTTTTTTGCGTGAATCTGTTTTTCTATGCCGATCCATAATCAATTTTTGATGACAATCACTTGAACTATGTTAGTAGAGAAATTGATCTAGTAAATTCTTTTATTTGTTTAACAGATAGAGATTTGGATTTTTGTTTCAGATGATAACTATTCCGACACAATACTTGAATGTATACTTTCGAAAATAAAACTGTATGAACAACGGTATGGATTCATCAACACAAAAGAAGCAATAAAGAAAAACAAATATATCTATATAAATAAACATCTTTAGATCAAAAACACTCATAATAGTCCTATTGTGGACGTTTTTAATAATCGATGTTCAATAGTAAATGATCGGTCGTGTATAAGAAGTGATGCAGAAAGATGCTTATACCTATTTTTGTTTATCTATGGAGTATTTATTTTAATTATCCGACATTGATTGTCGGTCAGCAACTTGCATTAAAACAACCATTCGATATAACTGTTGGTAAGAGAAGAAACACAAAAAAAAGACCTGAAATGATTGTTTTATCGAACAAATCGATTGAGATAATAATCTGTCAAAATAAATATCTTTTTTTATTTTTTTCTCAGGCGGTGTATTTACTGATCGAGACGAAGGAACAGATATTCAAAATATGGAAAGCGTTTTTAAATACGCTATATTTCATTATAATCGTTTGTCGAAAGATGCACATAATTTATCATATAAAATCCGTATTCAAGAAGAAACATTAAGCATAATTGCCCGAGAATCTGCTGTACAGACAGTTCGAGATGGTAAATAAATCAAAATTTTATTTGTGTCCTACTTTCATTCGTTTCTAGTTTGTACACTCATACATCACCGTCGTGTACAAGGCATATTCGGTCCATCCTGTCCTGAATTCGCTACACTTGTTCATTCAATATGTTATCATGTTGAAATACCATTCATTAATGTTTGTTCATCGTGTTATGATGTCGAAAGTTTAGATCAAAATCTTGATTATGATTCACCGATAAAACATGGTCTTATGTCAATAAATTTATATCCGTCCAATCATGATTTAAATATTGCATTTCATAATTTAACACATAAATTAAATTGGAATAAATTCTTAATTATTTATGATATGGAGTCCGGTTTAAGACGGTTACAAAAACTACTCAATGATCCAGGTATTAATCAAACTGATATACTCGTACGACAATTTACACGTTACAAAGATCGAAGTGTTCTTATCGATGCTATTGGACGAGATATATTTCATATTATCTTAGATTTAAACGATATTAATACACGAACTGTACTTAAAATGGCCCTACAAATGGGAATGATTAATTCGAATTATCATTATATATTAACAACTTTAGTAATTTTTTTTATTTCTGAATAGATTGAAAATATTCTTCTTCTTCTTTCTATAGAATATTGATACGTATGATTTGGAAGATTATATGTATAATTTTGTTAATATAACAGCATTTCGTTTATTTAATCGTCGAGATGCTCGTGTACAATCGGCGATGGATTCATTTTTTGCATTTAAAACCATGCCAAATAATGAAATCAATCAACGATTATTCACAGTGAGTGATTCGTTATCGAAATCGTTGTTTATTTAAATAATAGAGAAGAAAAATAAATGAGAGAGAAAAAATATTTTATTTTTTTGATCTTTGATGTGAAAATCTATTGTTCGAGACTTGCGTGATAAACATTCTCCGACTTGTTTCAACGATCAAAAAGATCAATTGTACTCAGGAAATGTCCTCTAACCGAGATTAGATTGTACTGCAATGTCTCAGTTTAGACCTCGGTGGCATTGTGGGCTGATGCATTGCTTGCTTATGCGTATGCATATGATAAATTAATTCATTCTTATGTAACATTGGGTGTCGATTTGGCACGACCGAATGTTTCATGTTCGGATTCGAACGGTTGGCCTTTAGGCTTTGAATTACATTCGAAATTTCATCAAGTAAAAAAAAGAAATCTTCGGTTTTTTAATTTCGAACAAAATTCTGTTTTACAGATTTCATTTGATGGAATCACTGGCCGAGTTCAGTTTACACCATTTGGCGAAAGAACTGCGTTTGAACTTGATATTGTTCATTTGAAAGAAGATGGTTTAAGTAAAGTAAGAGTCTCGACAAACAATAACACTTTCATTCGGTTACGGATTTTTGATAATTAGATTGGAGCGTGGACTCGTGAGAAGGGTGCAAATTTTACAATGAAACCAATTTCACGTGGTGGTTTATTCAATTCTACATTAATTGTAACAACGATTCTTGTATGTATTTTCATTGCTGAATAGAAATTCAATTATCGACACAATCGTTTCATCTAGGAACAACCATATATGATGTTTAAGAACAGTCAGAATATGAGTAATATCGCCTATCAAAATTACTCAAACAATGAATTCGAAGGTTTTTGCGTGGATTTTCTCGATGAATTAGCAAGAATTTTGAAATTTCGATATCAAATTCGACCGATTTCAAGTGCTCGATATGATGATATGGTCGATGAAGTTAAAAATAAAGTAGTATCTCTTTCGAAAATCAATTGTTAATTGAGTGATCTTTTTTTCTAGCATGCTGATTTAGCTGTTGCACCATTGACAAGTAAAATCTATTTTTCTACTTACGACGATTGTTAGATTTTCATTCGAATTGTTTGTTCTAGTTAATTATGCAAGAGAAAAACAAATTGATTTCACTAAACCTTATCTTAGTTTTGGCATTGCAATTCTATTCAAAATACCTAAACCAGAAAAAGCCGGCCTATTCAGTTTTCTCAGTCCATTATCACTTGAAATTTGGGTAAAACAACAAAAAAATGTTTCTTGTTGATCGTTATCTTGTTGTTTTTTCAAAGATGTACACATTTGCTGCCGTGTTTACTGTTAGTTTTATTTTATTATTAATTGCACGTTGTTCACCTGATGAATGGAGAAATCCGTATCCATGTGATACAGAATATGAATATCTCGAAAATCGATTTACTGTTAGTAATACACTTTGGTTTTCAATTGGAACGTTAATGCAACAAGGTTCCGATGTAAGTCCATCAGCGATTTCAACGCGTCTTGTATCGGGTATCTGGTGGTTTTTTACACTTATTCTTATTTCTTCTTATACAGCTAACTTGGGTAAAATAATAGATGCAAATTTGAAATCGATATATTGTTTGTTTGATATTTAGCTGCATTTTTAACTGTCGAAAAACTGATTAATCCAATTGAAAGTGCCGAAGATCTATATAAACAAACGAAAATAAAATATGGTGTCGTTCAAGGTGGTTCAACTGAACAATTCTTTCGAGTAGATTTGTTTTCTCTTCTGCTGCTTTTTTTTTATTGATTTTTCAATCGTTGATTTAGGAATCAACCATATCAACATATCAAAAAATGTGGAAATATATGTCTAATAATCCAGATGTGTTCGTGAAAAGTAATGCCGAAGGTATTGAACGAGTTAAAAATGAATCCTACGCATTTCTCATGGAATCAACATCGATCGAGTACACAGTTCAACGTGAATGTAATCTAACGCAAATCGGAGGTCTATTGGATAATAAAGGTTATGGAATTGGTCTTCCCGAAGGCAGTCCGTATCGAGAACGTTTCTCGGAAATTATTCTTGATTTACAAGAAAAAGGAATTGTATGTGTGACACAAACGTTTGACTCCATAGATTCGTTTTGTTTAGATTCAAAAATCGTACAATAAATGGTGGAAAAGTAAAGGTACATGTTCATCGGAGAAGAAAGAATCCAAAGCCAAACCATTAGATTTTACGAATGTCGGTGGTATATTCGTGGTGCTTCTCGGTACGTTTCTTCTCGAATTCAATTTCACTAATGATCATTGTTTCGTAGGTGGAGTTGTTGTTTCGTTATTTGTCGCAATCATAGAATTTCTTTGGCATGCACGAAAAAATCATCCAGATCATCAAGTTGGGATTTTATTTATTGTTCTTTTTCTCTTCTCACATCTATTTCTCTTATTTAGCATTCCGTTTGGTGGGAATTAGTCAAAGAACTTCGTTTTTCACTTCAATGTGGTTCATCAAATCGTAAAGCATTGATTGCACGTCGATGTTCGCAATGTACAATCGATCGTATCGATACTGAACTACAAGCAATGAATAATACAGCAGGTCAACGACGTTCACGTAGTCATCGTTCGTCATCATCACAATCGATTAATCTCGGCGCTAATCTTCATCCAAGTCGATATCGAACGACAATTGAACGAACATCAGATTTAGATAAATTCGATACTTTATTAATGCTCGCATCGGAGAATTCGATTCGATCGGAAAAAGGTCGAAAACAACATCGAACATCATCTCAGTCGCCGTTGAGAAAATCTGTACCGCTTTTACTTATCGAATCGGAGGCCGTTGCGAGTCATATGCCCATGATTCGTTCTCATCACGTACGATTCGATAGTGCAGGTAAACAACAATTTCTTCTATTCTTAGCAATCAAAAGTCAAAAGACAACAAAACACAATCAATTATTTTCTTTTCGTTATTTTGTTTGACTTCTTATTGTTCTATTTTTAGAATCGTCCGTACGAAGTAGTATTCAATCACGGCAATATGAAGACGGCGATGGTGATCTTCCAAGTGGTTCTGATGTACCATCAGGATCGACATCATCCATAAACCCTCAGCCTCCTCTACGTGTATCTCGATTGTGATTTTTCAATCGAACAATATCCTCTTAAAATATGTACGTAATTATATCTATTTATCTTCTTCTGTTTTCTTTTTTGTGTATGTATGGTCACAGTTGTTATTCGGTCAATCTTTTCTTTTTTTGGTTTTTGTACAAATAAGAAAATAAATCAAACTTTACTATTTAGCTAGTTTATTATTAGAAATAAAACAAAAACAAACACAATTGATGACATTGACAGCGATTGTTTTGTATAAGCACATGCGACTGTACAACTAAATTTAGTTCGTTTATGGTCGAGTACTTTGGTTTTATTTGTTCGTGACAATGAGACAGACTTCGTTTTTATTTAAGTGAAAAATAATGAATTTGTTTTCGTTTGAAAATGTTCTATTTCAAAAGCAAACACAAGCGTAGGCACTGAGAGCGATCACTTAAAAATGCATAAGTATATATACGCATCTGCACATTGTCAATTTGTATGTGATTTCTGTTTTTTTTTCTCTTCTAAATGTCTCTCAAAAAGCACAGAAGTACAATGTCATTGGCAGCTGAACGTCGAGTAACATCAACGCAAACACACGTGAATATTACAATACCAAAAGCAACAGCGATGCTTAAATTTCAATGGTCCACTTCAGCAGCTAAATTAATATCTAATGACGAGAATTTATCATTAGCATTGCCGTCAATTGATAGTGATCGATCACAACGACGCGTATTTGGTTCAATTTCATTTCTATCAGGTCAGTCTCGTGATTGAATTGAATGAAATCATTTCATTCGAATATTAATTTACGTAGATCAAACATTGAATAGTTTCGATTCGACAACAACACGACGATCTATTGTTTTACCGAATATTTCGAAACAAAATCAATCGCCAACATTAACAAATGAAGATTCGAAATCATGCGAAAGTATTATTCTATCTGTCGATTATAAACAATTGTATCAACAACAATCACAACGTCTACCATCGCCAGTACCAGTGCCAATAAAACAAGAAAAACGACCTCGTAAATCTAGTATTTCTCCGTCATCTTCTCATCGACGAGATAGCGTGTGCAATCGACCAAGTCGAAGATTATCAATCAGATCTCGACCATCCGTTGATCTCGGACGAAAACGATCATCGGTCTCATCTCTCTCAGGAACATCATCTGTTTCAACAAAATCGAATCTCAACTTTGGAAATCAAACATACGTTCGATTGAGTCCCACTGCACTACGTCGTTTAAACGTTTCACAACAATATATTCGCGAAGCGAGTAAACTGTATTATAATGTAAAATGTAAAAGTTTTGTACCACGTATATCAATAACAAAAGTTTGTTAGAATTAATAAAAAAAAAACAAAACATATGTGATTATTATTTTATTTGAGCATGTTCATGTTTGATTTCTTTATGTCCTTGTGCAATGTGTACCGGACTAGGAGTGGACGGAGTTCGAGGTGATGGAATGTTAAGATATTTTTGTGCATTATGGTGATGGTGGTGATGGTGATGGTGATGTCCGGAACCAGGTCGAAGATGTTGTCGAAATTCCGATTCGATTTTTACTGTCGGCAGTTTTATAGTTGTATCAATAGATTGCTGTAGTTTCTCAAAAAACGGTCTGATATATTTCAATAATGTTGCATCAGTCATTGAATTATGATCTTCATTACGTAGTAGAACGAGTTTCTTTCCACTTGTATTCGCACATGCTTGATGCAAAAGTTCAGAATGTCTTGGCGGTATGAGAGTATCGTTTATACCATGAATGAAAAGTACAGGACATTGGATATGTTTCATTGCTTCGAGATTATTCCATGAACGACTATCGACAAGTCCAGCAAACATGCCAATTTTTTCTCTGACTACTGTTTCAATAGCTGTATATGGTGATTGTAAGATAAGAGCTGCTGTCGGTTGATGAGATGCAATATGACATGCTGGACCACTTCCAATTGAATGTCCAAAAAGAATGATACGTCGTCGAGGCCAATGTAAATTATTTCGAACGAAATTAAATGCTCGATCGGCATGATGATTTATTGTGTGTTGATTCGGCGCTAGGCCCGTACAAATGCCATAGGATGGATATTCAAAACTGAGAATGTATGTATTTAGATCACGACTAAATTGAGTCAATGTGTTGTGCATTGAACCCAAATCACAGCCATTGCCATGACAAAAAATAATAAAAAATTCAGGTTTTCGATTTGGATTATCAGGATGATAGAACATACAAGGTATAGGTACATCTGACGATGACGTCGGTGGCAGCCATAAGAGATGATTTTTGTGTGTATGAGATGTATAATGAGCTGGCTTAGGAATAGGAAATAGAAATTTGTTCAATATAGCAGTCATCTAAAACGAAATAAACAAAATAACGAATGAATCTATGCTATCGAACAACAACAACAACAAGTACAATGTCGAGAACGTGAACAAGGAAAAAAACTAGCTAAACCGGTAAATGATTCTTCATATGTTCGAGAATGTTTCTGTATCAATGGAGATGTTTCATTTTCATCATTTGCTTGAATCACACTTTCAATTTCTATAAATCTAGTTGTTACACTATTGGATTCGATTGCTACCGGATTGAATATATCTGATGAATAAGTAACTAAAGATAATAGATATTAAAATTCATCTTGTATTCGAAAGCATCCAAATTGTTTTAACTAAGTCAAATATGGAATATGACGAAGAAATCAATTCTCAATGAATACTTACAGAGATTTTCTTCATGAAATATTTCATAATAACCATCGGTTTGTTTCTTGAGCATATTACATAAATGAAGAGATTGTAAGTTTTCAATACCAAAATGATGATCGGTATAGTTGGTTGTCCAACAAGAGTCGATTTTTTTCACACCTTCAATTGAATGAAAGCAGAATATAATGTTTCGAAATATGACAAACAAATAGAAAAATGTCTTCAACCTTGCCGATGGAGTTCACGTGCTTTCGATAGTTTAAATAAAGTCAAATGCGGGTTAAATGGACGTGAATCTGTTATATTTATTCCATTTTTTTCGTAGATTTCTCGGCAAATTTCTATGAAATCAATCGATTAAATGTTCACATCGAAAACAAAACGAAATAATTACGTACCAGCAATACGCGTGAGTGCATCGAGATGAGTGTCTTTCACTGGATCGATATAGAGAACTTTATTATCGAAATGTGAAAGACCGGTGAAAGTAATCTGTGGTGATTGTAATTGAGCAGCAGCAATTTGTTCACACACATCGGCAAGACTTTGTCGAGCTCTACAACGAAGGCAATAGGTCATATTTACGACACAAGTTCCGTTTTATAATACGATAAAAGTAACGGATGATTGCACAAATATGCGTATCATTAAAATTAGTCATAGACGACGGATATGATCAATTAATAAAAAACGGGTCATGTTTTTCTGTTTGATAAAAGGGAAGTAATGACAAAGAAATTAAAAAGAAAAACTTCTATCCAACGTTAATGCGAGAAAAGAAATCATGTGAGTGAGCGAATAATGATGACTGCAATGTGTTTTTTGTTTCTTTTTCAAAGTAATGTCAGAACAAAAACACCGTTAACTTGGATACCTTCGCATTTATGACTCATCAAATCGGAAATTCGATAGTTTCTCTTTTCATGAGAAGAAAATATTTGCGTTTAAATGAAGGTTATTGATAAAATCAATAAGCATCCAATTCGACATATGTCCACTGTTCTCATTCAATCCTCTATATATTCGATGAGAATCATTATCGATAGTCTATTGTTTTTACTGCTGAAATATCGAATAGAATCATGTGGTTTCAGTTAAAATTTTTAGTAGTTTCACTATTGATATTGATTATTTCAAGTGAAAATAAATTTCAATTTGAACGTCTAAAAGAACATCTGATTAAATCAGCTAAACAATTATCACTCACTGAACTCGAAGATCCTCCTCGACCATCTTCATATTTAAGTTCACGATTAACAAAAAATGTTCCACATCAAATTAATTTACTCAATCAAATCACCGAATATGTTCTCGAATGGAGTCCACAATTTTTATCATCTGATGCAACAGCACCCTATTATTTCTCTAAATTAACTAATTCTCCTGATGATCTCAATCTTCTTGCTTATTTACAAGCAAGTAAATTTGTTTTTTTCGTGAAAAAATTTCGAAAATGAATTATTTTTCTACTAGTTGAATCCAATAGAACACTTGCCAGTCCATTTCTTAACATACTCCCTCAATCTTGTCGTAGTCTACTTCCAGTATTTTCCATATTTCAATGTCGACAATATTTCGAGTCACCTAACGATCCATTTTTTCATAATGTCGAATTATTAATTGGTCCTGGTCAAACTGAATTCTCCTTTCAACAACCATTGGATCAACAATCTCGGTTCTTTTGTTCACTCTATGGTTCTCCACAGATTATTCTCGCAGAAAATGATCTTGATAGTGCGGAATTCTTTCTAACCAATCTAACACCAGGCAATTGCTTATTCATTCCATCGAATTGGGCCAATTCGATTCAATTGAACAACAGTATCTCTCTAGTTTTTACATTAAAACAATTTGTCAAAGAATCCGATGATGAAATTTTATTATGTTCAAAAACCAGTCAATCCACCTTAGACAATGTTACATTTTCTGTTCAAGATGCATTCGATTCCGATAAGTTAACTCTCTTAATCTATTTCTATGAAATTCTCAATCCACCATTGTTCGACATTGAACATAATTCCGAAAGTTTTTTTTATTATTTTCAAAATGATAAAAATATCTCGGAATTCGTTGTTAAATGGACACCAGAATTAACTAAACTCGTCAAAGAAGATCTCTTTCAACAATTCGATGTCAATCACGATGATATTTTCAATATTGACGATTATTTAGCTATTAGTCGATCAATTCTCGAACAATTGCAACAAACAATTCCGAAGATTTTCACACAAATTCGTCATACATTCTTAGAACAATATCAAAGTATAAATGCTATGATTAAATTTATTATCGAGCAATCCTCCAAACATGGTCTCAGTCAATACGATCGAGATAGTCTTATTGAATTATTCGAAAATCTACCTGAACCATATCGAAAACGATTAGAAGAGAGCAATATCAACATTCAAGAAGTTCTAACTAAACTTCGAAGTCCCAAACCAAAACAACAAACACATCGAACTGATTTCTAATTTGTCAACTAACCTTTGTCGATCTTCATCAGTTTTTAATGCAAAAACTAATAGAGTTATGTGCAATGTCGGTATAGCGACACTTGCTTTAGATAATAATGGATTCGATTGAATAATTTCTTGTTGAAGTAGACGTGCATTTTCAATAATCTAAACAAAAAAAAACGGAAAATATGACCTTCGAACAAGAAATCATTCATGAGTACTTGTTGATTTGTAATACGAAAACTTAAAAATGCATTCGGTCGAATAGCTTTCTGTCGTTTATCTAAATAAGGAAACAAAAATGAACATCGTCAACAGAATCCAAATAAAAATACTATTCATCAAATTTGATGAAGATATCGGTTCAGTATCAGTTTCTGATAATAATCGCGAATCAAGGAATTTCTTTCCATGTTTAACAAATCTTTTCGCTTGTTTCGATGAGGCCATCGAGATAAAATAATATTAATAATCAATCTATAGTACACAAAAAGAGAAAGAGAGAAAAAAACCCGTCGATATGAAAATCTGTTTGAATTCTTGTATTTTATTTTCCTCTTTTTTCAAAATCTTTCTAATTACAACAAATATTAAACATAAACAATAATAAATCATCGATTAAGAAGAAATGACTAATGCAAAATAGAAAAAAAAAGACAATTTAAAAATATTGCAATCGTATGGCTTGTTTTCTTTTTCTTTTGTCTATGAGTTCCGTTTCACTGTTTGGAATGAATAATATTCATATGAGAAAGAATATAAAAACAACAACAAAAACAAAACAAGATAACGATTCATTAAAACTCGTTGTGATTGAGAACATGGATTGAGTAATTTAGCTGAGTAGAGATTAGTATTTGAATGATGAATTATTGTTGAACATTCATGACTATTATTTCGAATAATGATTGAATCACTCATTTGAAAAGTCTAGAAGAAATTCAAAATTCATGATTCAAAGAAAGAAATGTCAAAATGACATACAAGACAATAGCTAGCATTTGAATAAATTGATTGACCGAGAATATAGATAATCAATGGGTCAGTTGATTGCCAAGATGCAAGACATGTATCAGTTTGAATGAGAGAACGTGAATCGGAATCGATTTGATGAATCATCAGTTTTTCTTTTTGTTCACATCCAACAGATATTTGTTTCGGTCGATTTCGCAGAATAATTGAATGATGTTGTTGTTGATGATCAATGATCGATTCGAGGAGTAAATGTCCGATTGAAATCGAACATGAAGACATCGATCGAATATTGGTCGTAAATATCAGCGATTGACTTGTTTGATTATCATGACAATCAGTAAGAATTAGCTCAAGAACATTATCAGCACGTCGAATAATACGAAGACATTGATCTTTGACATCACTTGAAACAAATTCACGAGAAGAAAAAAATTCGAAACAAAACAATCGATTTCTTTCTTACCAATTAGTAAATGCTCGTATTCGATAGTTAGTCGAATCGATTGATTGTAGACAATGAAAACGTTGATATTTCTCTTTAGTTTTCAAATGAATGAATTCAATATTATCACTATGAATCAACATTTGAACTGTATGATTCAGTGAATACCATTGATATTGTTGAATATCATGTGCAAATATACAAGAATGATTCGTATCAATATTTTTGTTTACATCTAAATAAATTATCGAAATGAATTTTGACTTTTTTTTTATTTATTCATTAATAAATTCTACTTTTTGATGATAATGTCATGACAGTTGTCATCTGTTTCCAATTCAAATTATTACATGAATCGTCCGTAGCCATACTTAATGAAAATGTTGGCGAACGATCTTTTTGTTTGGTGTTAAAATACTAAAAAAAAATAAGAAATTTCATTGAAAATGATAGTTCTTTTTTGGGGTTTTATGACATACAAAACATGCATATTCATGATATTTCGAATGAATCCGAGTGACAAAATACGTATTGAAACCTTCGATCCATGTTGCCATGCAAGTCAATTGTAGTTCGAATATTTGATTGGATGATAAACATGGAGATAGATGAAGACGAAACTGATGATCATTAGCACATTCGCCGATGTAGGATGATGACGATGATTGATCACATTTCATACCATTTTTGATTATATTTGTCAATAGAAATGGTGCTTGAATAGGACATAATTGAGATTTGGAATTATCTAAATTATTTTTCGTATATTGTCAAATAAAAACAACAAAAGCAAATATTCTCTTGAAGAAAATAATCGAACATATTTTCAAGATGATTCCTGCTGTGATTATTTGTATTTCATTAAAGGGAAACAATCGTTTTGATCGATAATTCAAACGTTTGAAGTATTCTCGTGAGATTAATTAAAAACTTTGTTCGACAAATGATCATCTGATATTCGAATCAATTCTTTCTTTCTACAATCTCGGACCTTCAACCTTATTATCGTTGATTACATATATATCCAAACTTACTTCGATAGAGTGTATATAAAGGAGCATCGGGTGCGATCATGTTCGGGCAAAGAGTAACACTCGATAGTTCATCTGCATCATTACATTCGCCTAAATGAAAAAGTCAAAAGAAAATGATCGATTGAATAAGATTTCCTTCTCAAAGAAAACACAAACTTTCACGATATTGAAGTAAATTTGAATGTCGATCAATGAATAATAGGCATCGAGTACAACGATTGATACTAATTTAAAAAAAAAGAAATCAAAAGTTTAATATAGTCATTAGAACGGTTGAATAAGAATAATAAATCGAGATTTTCTGCTATATTAATTTTCTTTTCATGCATCGAATGATATAGACATCGAAATATGATGTAATCAGTTGAACAATCAGTTTTTTCCTCTTCTGATTTTCATTTCATCAGAATAGAATAGAATAGAATAGAAAGAAGAAACACGAGACACACGTGTGTAACATTTACTTGAACTTTTACACGTTTTGACTAAGCCAAAAAGCTTTTTAATTCATTTTCTTCTCATTCACTCTTATGTGTCAAAACGATGTTAAACACGTTCAATCATCAATCGAGTAAAATATTGATTCACTTTGAATATTTTAACAATTCATGTCAACATACCGATCAGTAAACAAATAATATTGTTCTACAGGAAGTACGTCTTGGCAACGTCCTTTTGTTTGAATATGATCGTTTGTTATCGTGAGAAGTGAGTTCATTCCACGTTGATACCATGAGCCGTGCCATGCCGTGGGCATATTGCACAACGAGCAAGCTAAGATAAAACAGAACAAAAATGAGAAGAAATCAAAGAACATGTAGTAAAACATTTCGAAGGTTATTTGTAAATTTCAACTGATTTTGGTCTCTCGCGTCTTTTTTTTTATTCTGACCATTCAATGTCAATAACACGCCCTTCAATCCTTCCGCATGCCTATTCGGTCATGTTCGACGAAGAATCGTTTCTATGAATATTTTAAACTATGATTAATATCAAATTTGTCATCATATTGCAACATCATCATCATGTGTAAATGAATGACTTTCTTCGTGTTTTATTGTTCAATCGTCCCTGATGAGGGTACATGAAACAAAATAGATACGCTCGTTTTTTTTTGTGTCATCGAAATTCTTCTTCAATTACGTCATCTAATAGAAAAGCTTTATCAACAATAAAAATGAATAAACATATTGATATATATACACTTTGGATCATCATCATCATCATCAATCGTCATTGCTTTTCTTTAGATTAGATAGTTTGCTATAGGCGGATGTATTGTAATGGCAACACTTCAGGATATGGAATTTTTTCTCATTGTACAGAAATACTTGAAGGAAGACAAAACAATTGATATAGGCTACTATGAATATTTCAATTGCTCATTGCTGAGCAAGTCTCAAGGCTACTGAAAGCTACAGTCAAACAAGAGAAAATTCTCTCATACTTGAAAGGCTTTTCTATTCCTTATATGAACATCTGCTCAAGTCTAATCGTCACTTAAATAAGAATGTCAAATGACGTAGCTCGAATGAATTGAAATCACATTGTGTACATACATATCCTATCGTGTGTATTTCTCAATTTAATTAATAATGATGAATGAATACGTTTCCCTATGACAGAAGATAAACGAGTGGGTGGGATTGAATTCGTGTTAAGCTAAAGAAAAAGAAAATGTCCTATGCAGATGGACAATAGTTCACATGCATCAAAGCATAAATGACAGTCACGTAGAACGGTGTGTATTAGTCAAATAAATCCAATTGACAAAAACAAACGCATGTGCACATCTCCATTATGTTCATTCTTCATTCGTTGGACAGCTGTCGTGTGTATGAACGCATACTCGTTTGATTTTATCTATCTATTTTGACAAATCGTTCGCACTTCTGCCATTAAGAATAACTCATCAAAATTGTTTCTTATCGACAATCACGAACACAAGAAATAAAAAAACACTATGTTAGTTTCGATTGATTACCTGACTGGATTTGTAGAAAAAGAATTATGATAAAACAAACGATTCGACGAGTCCCATTCATCGGTGGTGTACCATCATGTAATTTTCATATAAAATATCGAACTTCTTTTGCCGTGTAAAACTAAGAAGAACAAATCTACATTCAAGAGAGAATGAACGATGACTAAACGCGTACAACACGACGTGTCTTCCGCCTTTTCTTCTTCTTCTTTTTTCTTCTACTATACAATAATGATGACGACGACCACCACGACGATACACATACAATTCTTTCGTTTTCTCTATATTAGAATGAGAGAGAAGAGAACGAACGAACGAGAGAGAGAGAGAAAGAAACAGTAGAGAGCAATGATCGCCATTTGTAATGAGCGACAGAGGAATCGAGAGAAATGGACAAGGAAAAAAAAAAGAACAAAGTGGCATGAGAATTACTCGTATATAAAAACACACAATGATGTTGATGATGATGATGAAGATGTAGCCAACAAACAACTGTCCGGACGACGTACAAATGACCTCATTGTCAAGAGACCTTTTTTTTCAATAGATTCAATGTTCTTTCTAGTCACGTTCGTCATTTTTATTACATGTCTGAAAAGTGTCTCACACCTTTCAACATCAACATGTCAGACAAGCAAAAAAAAGGCTCGAACAAATAGATCATGATCAACTTATGTACGAGCTTAAAAGATCCTCATTTATATATATAGTTTTGTTTGAATTCTTTAAGTGAAAGCAAAAGAAAGATGAAGTGCACTTTACACCTAATGTACACATATTAACAATCAAGAATTAGTTTTTCTTTCTTTTTCTTTTATTGTCTATTGTTTAATGTACATATACAAGCTATGTATTCTATATACTTACCATGTTCTATATGCCTGTTTGTTAAGAATGATTTTATTTACTTTCATTTTCTATAGATCTAGAATATATATACGTATAATCATTGGAAAAGAAATCATTTTGTTTGAAGAATATTTTAATAGCTATCAAAAAAAGAGAGAAACATTGAAAAAAAGCCAACAAATATTCGTTTATTTTGTTGAATCCAAATTGTTTGTCGTGTCTGTTTCAACTATTTGTTCTTCGGGTTTATTCGATGGATTATCGGTTTTTTCTGTTAAATTCTCTTTTTCACCATCATCTTCGTTCATCTCGGCACTAGAATGAAAAATGTCACTCATTCATCCATCTATCGTTCTTCTTCAAACATACGTATGCTGAGTTGTTAACAATGGTTTAGCAGAATCATCTTCATTGTTCTCTTCGACATCTTGAGAGTCTATATTTTGCGTATCAGGTTCATCTTTAGGAACTGATGGTAATCGATTAAGTAGTTCTGCATCTGGTGTTGATATTGTTGCTGTTGCTGTTGTTGATGATGGTGATTCTTCGGCGAGAAGATCCTTTGGATCGATGGGAGTGAATTTCAATCGTGCAGCTGTCTTTTTCCAAGCATCATAAATGTGATCATCCCAAAGAACAAATACAACGACTGGCACACTACCAGCTTCTTTGTCGACAGTTTCAAGAGCAACTTGTGCTCCTTCATCTACAGGCTATGAAAATCATACGAATTTATCGATTGAAATGACAAAACCAAAGAAATTCTAACTCACATAACCGAATATACCACAACTAATAGCAGTAAAGCCAACTGATTCAAGATCATACAAACCAGCTAAAGCTAATGATGTTTGATAACATGAAGTCAATTCTTCAGCACATTGTCCAGCATTGTATCTACTATAACGAGGTCCAGCCGTATTGATAATATAATAAGTTGTTCTTGACATATCATAACTAAGTAAAATACGTGAATGTCCTGTTGGTAAACGGACACCTCGATAGATTTCCTTGTGTGCTTTACATGCTTCATAAAGTTGATCTCCAGCAGCATCATGAATTATTCCATCAACTCCTCCACCACCGGTCATATGTTCATTGGCAGCTAGATAAAACAAATTTTAAAATCATTTATACATCTCAAATAAACACAAACCATTTACAATCGCATCGACTTTAGTTCTCGTAATATCACCTTGTAGTATAATTAATATTGTTTTATTATCATTGATATAATACAAATATGGAATACGTCTATTTGCTGCCCATCCACTTTTAGGTAAAACATATCCTGTTGGATTACTAGATATTGAGAGGAAAAGTTTGATTTCGTTGTAAATTTCAATTTGATTACCCTGTAACATCTTCTAATATTCTTGAAGCTTCATGTTTAGCACGTGCTTGTTGATCACCACCTGATCTGTGACGTTTAGCTTCATTCGATCTTAAATTCAAATTGAAATTAAATTTATATCATTCTCGATAAATGAATTCTTACGTTCGAGACTGTGAATGAACAAACAAACAACGCACTCTACGAATCAGAGAGCATATACTCCGAAACACGGAATATACACAACGTGAAAGAAAGGAACACACGAATCTGAAGATAGTGCATAACCTACAACAGCGGCGTTTTCTCAAGAGTATATGCAACTGTTAGTTTTTTTTCTGCAAACAAGTCTGTCTCGTGAAAATCAGCAATCAATATTTACCTGTTTTCTTGTCTGTTTGAATTTGTAGGCGAATAGTCATCATCGGTGTTCGATGGCATTTTGTATCTAGAAACTAGAGTTCAACAATGTTTACACTTTTGTAGTTTGAATTACTGTCGTAAAAACGAAAAAATTTCTCTACTTCCGAATATTGATATAATTCATTTTCACATGTGGGGAAAAACCAAAGCAACTAGCTATGGTGTGTTTAACAACAAAGGAATGGTGGCTTTGAAGAACGAACAGTCGATAAGTTGAAGTATAGATGTCGAGAAGTGACGTACAAGTACAACAAATATTTATTAATAAAATTCATATACATATGTACAAGAAAAAGATTTAGATTTGTGTTTGTGTATTATTGATACGATTTCGATTCGTAGCTGATTCACCAGATGATCGTTGAGCTTGAGGATGTTGACGTTTTTTCCATAGATAAAAAATAAATTGTTTACAATCTCGACGAAATGCTTTCGATGCTAGAAGATGAACATAAAATAATGCACATGAATTGAAAAAGAGCAGAAAACTAAGTGCTAAATAACGAATAAATCCTTCGATAGCTGTTCGATCAGCATTCTTGTGCACCGACGATGTTATTGTTGAATAAATTGAATTGATTGGAAACCATACTGTTGACACAACATAAATCACAACTTCACTGATCAAAATTGTTATTAATTGACTATCACGTTTTCTTATTCTTGTCGATTCATTTGTATCGGGTAAACCTGGACGAATTTGCATACGAACATTCCGAAGATTATTCAGAGCACAGAATGAAAAAATAGTCATCATAACTAAAGGAATAGCCGTTACAGTTGCCGCATAGATACTATAAAAAATTGAATAAATCCCTGATGCTCCACAAGGTGAACCGGGCATTTGAATATCATTAAAAATTGCAACATGAACTGGAATAATCAACCAAAATAATGTAATAAAAATCACAAGTAGAATTGCTAAACGTTGATTATTTAATCGACGAACATGAGCATGTGATGAACATAATGCAAATCGATCGATACAAGCTAAGACGACACTCGAACGAGACATCATGAGGAAAACATGAATTGTATAAGCTCGTGTCTTGCAAAATGCCGATGTTTTAAATATTGGTTCATCGGGAAAAAACGAAACCAACAGGACAGGTGACATACCAATTAGAATTACGACTAAATTAAATATTGATGTTGCTATGAAATAGATTGAACATGAATTTGAACGAAGCTTTTTTTGACAGAAAAAAAGCAAATTACAAATCGAACCAATGATACCTAAGATAAAACATACGACTAGAACATAGCGTGTAAGAATCGTTTGGACTAATACAAGATCTTCGGTTAATGTCATATCTGTCGTTGAGTTTATGAACACACAGTGTACTTTGTCGCTATAACTTATCAATGTCCTTTTATAGTTTATTAAAATGAATTCAATTTATAGTAATTAATTTAATAAGATTTGAATTATAAGTAGACGATCTTTTTTATCTAAACTAAACGTAAGTGACGTAACTAAATATAACCCACGCAATTAAAAGCCTTAAGTTCTTTCCTGACAAATAAAAAATGTCACTTCAGTACGCCTCCGATAATTGCTCGATAAATAAGCATATGCCTACAATCTTAACACCAAACAAAATGATCTGCGCAATATACTATGTTTTCGGATATATCTGTTCAAACTCACCACGGACATGAAAACTAAAACGTGCCGGAATTAATTATTCTCTGCTCTTTGCGGCTTTTTCTCAATTCTTTTGACATCCTTATTAAGAATCGTTTTTTTAACCCAAATTTTATCACGTTCTATTCACAATAGACACTTTTAAGTTATCTTTCGATTTAACTCTTTTGAAATAAAACAGATTTAATTAAAGAAGAGTATTGATTCATTTATTCATTTATTCAACAAGATATTTTGATATTCTTGACAAGAAAAAAGATAACAGAAACAATTATTTTCATGATTTCTTCATTTAGACAAGCATTCTAATAAACTCGTTGGGGACCGTAACCTCGGCCTTGTTGACCTAGAACAATACCATAAATACTTTCAAATAATTATTCATTCGAATTAGATCTTACCAAAGCTGCCTGAGATATTACTATAAAGAAAAAAAAACGTTATAATTCTTCGCATTAGTGAAAACATTAACACTTACGTTTCATCATAGTTGTCTGATTTTGATCCTCCTCGATTGAATCCTTCTTCAGTACGTCCACCGGGACCACTTTTATAGCTATTACCCCATTCACTATTGGAGCTGCTAGATCCACCAAATTTTCGACTGAATTCACCACCCGTTACACTGAAACTTTCAACTGAAAGAAAACCAATCGTACATAGAACGAAAAAAAATTCATCGAAATTAATCATACTTTGACCGAAGAAACCAAGCATAACGAAAGCAAAAAGTGCGATAACAATTAATGAACGAAATTGCATTTTAATAATTTGATTTGTAATTCACAAAAAGAAGTCGAGGAAGGATTGTAATACGATGTTGGTTGTATAAGAGAGTGGCTTATACTAAATCGATTTTACTTCACTCCTTATATACCCATATGAAAACAAAGGTCTCGTGCATTTATCCGTCCGATTTGATTAAATCATAGTATGATCGAAGAACAAAGAAATCGAGGTGGATTTGACCAACTAAATTCGACATTCCGTACATTTCTAAGGTTCTATAGATCTATATACTTTGTCGATTTGAATGTACATACTTGACTAAACGAAAATTCTATTACATAAATAGCCTAGATTTTCTCTCTTTATGTCATGCGAATAAAGAGCATATATTATACCATCCATCTTCTTTATTATCCAGGCACAGAGAATGCACTGAGAAAAATATCCTGGGCAACTTTGAATACGCATTTGAACTTTAACCATTCGATTTCTCTCTCATCCTCACACGTTTTTCATTTGATTTGATTCAAAAATAAACTAAAAACTCCAAATCAACTTGTTTACATCTTGCACATCATTGTGACTTCTTTCTAATCAAACGAATCTCATCTAAATGAACATTGGCTTATCGTCACTAATGTCGGCAACACTTTCTAAAATACACTAAAAAACCGTATCAAAATAAATAAGCAAC
>Ga0209960_1001398_pt1 | contig 32470 bp, 45 predicted proteins | sample ThiBiot_500_plan_2_FD_183947 | JGI IMG/M metagenome (GOLD analysis project Ga0209960, IMG submission 183947) | Wastewater bioreactor microbial communities from Cape Town, South Africa - Thiocy_expt_500_plan (SPAdes) | ecosystem: Engineered > Bioreactor > Thiocyanate-remediating >... | reverse complement strand
AACAGCACTCAATCCAACATTTCTTAGTAATAGTATCGCAATGCTAAGCTCCGTAAACGGTCACATTAAGATTGCACGATCGTGTGACAGATGTAAGGAGAAAAAGATCAGATGTAACAACGAGATCCCATGCAACCAATGCATTCAATATAAGGCCGAATGCAAATATAATAAGCCGGTAATGCGCAAGAGATATGTAAATGTTGAAAACGAGAGGAATCAATTAAGTTGTGAAGAAGCGGAGCGTAAAATCCAACACCTAGAGGAAGAACTATTAAAATATAAATTACAAATTAAAGTGCTGGAAAAAAGCTTGGCCCAATATCTACCTCCGGTAATTTTTAATGAAGTCTAGTAAAGTTGAGAAATCACTGGGTTAATTAATTTAATTATATTCTTCAGGTTCCTTCTGAATATCTAGCAACAAAACCAGCGCCACTCAGTCTTGCCAACAATCTAATACTTGCTTTCGAAGAGGGGACGATGGGTGTGCAGCAATTTCGACTCCAAATTCGAGCACCTTAAACAACAGGTTGGCTCGAAAGAAACGAGTTGGCAATTAGTAACCATGTATAACGAAGCTTACAGAGATAATTTTATTAAGCAGTACAGTACCGAGGGTTTAATTAACATTTTGGCGTGGATCAACGTTTTCTTGTTTGGTACGTAAACGTGGCAACATGCTTCTCCTCCTAATTTGGTAACATTGACAGGTGAGACATTGCAAAACGAGTACAAAGTTTACAGCGGAGACATGCTAGATATTGCAACGGATATTGTCATGGCGCTGTTTAGTCAACGAGGCGCGCAATTAGATCGCGAGTTGGCACAACAACTTTTAAGCAATTTGATTATGCTCAACACCTACATGAAGATTAATAACAAATTAGCTTCATATTCGACGATTATAGGGTTTATGACTCAATTAGTTCAGCTGCACGAAAATAATTTGGATCCGGCTGTTTCTTTCTCGTAAGTACTATTACTCATAATATTACATTTGGTCTTATAATGTAATGGTATGATATTGAGTGAACTGTCTTTAGGACTCAAATTAGCTTGTTAGTTGCAGCACCGGATCACGCAACAAGAAAAAAATTGTATGACAGTTTCTATTCTCAACCAGAGCATCCACATATAATAGATTCAATTAAGTTCCAATTACACTACATACTCTGCTTCTTATTATTTCCTGATGTTATTTGCGAAGAAAACTTACGGTAAGTTCCTACTGTTTAAGTTTCAAACTGTATTTTAAACCATTTTTTTTAAGCCTTATGGTGCAGAATTTAAGATATTTAGATGAACAATTAGAGCATATAAAATACACGAATTGGTATTACTTCTTCAAGATCTGGTTATACGCTTCCGAAGCAGAGTTTGCGTTGCATTTGAAGGATATAGAGCGATATAACTTTCTCATGAAGGAGATGAGTACGTTTGATTCGCTACTTCCATCTCAATTACATCGCAATCGCTTGGCGAAAATCTTCTATGTAAGTTTTGAGATTTTAAAAGAAACCATTCGTTAAACGCACTTTATATATATATTAATTGATTTCTTTTATTTCCCGAAAATAATGCTTTTTTTGTTGTGTAGGCGGTGCAAGTATTGGGTGAGAGTAGAAATTATCAATACTTGGGCAGCTCTTTCTTTATGTACAATATCCATCGATTATTAGATCGAATCGTTCAACGCCCCAATAGTTAGTAGTACATCAAATATGAACAAGCTGTCTTGGTCGGCAAACGAACAGAGCGAAAGATCCACAAAAAAAACGTCTTGAATTGCTAGCTTCCAATTATTGCTGCATAGTGCTTTCAATGGATGTTATTACAAATGTTGTGGCGGTTGATGGGCAGGTCGCGAGCTACCACACACGTACTATAAGATTGAAATTAATAAAATTCTCTGTTATTTCTACAATATGATTAATAGGCTATCGTACTCATTGCTGATCTAAACCGATATTTTTATCAATTCAATCTGAAGATCATTTCATCTCTACCAAGCTGAGGGGCGACGCTCCGATTTAACGAAATCTCAAAAAATCGCTGGAAAGGTTTTTATTGTATTTAATAGGCATGTGTATCCAACAATATGGAAATAGAACACTCTGTTTCATGGTCTCCAACTCTTTCAGGGTTGTTAGATGAGTTGAAAGGAGCAATTTTAGTAAAACTGGATGCCAAATCCGCTTATAACCTTGGGGTATCATCCAAAAAATTTCTAAAAATAATTAAAGACCCAAAATTGCGTATGGTAAGTTTTCTTTTTAATATTAAATGATTTTCCAAGCCGAAAAAAAAATATTTTTAAAATTTTCCTTTTTCTTAAGCACAAAAAATTATTCAAACTGGTCACGGATGCTTTAACACTAGAAAACTATCAAAAGGCGTTTGTAAGTACAAGTAATACAACTCTTAGAGTTCTGGATCAGTCAATAACTTTTTTAAATTGCTCTAAGCACATTGCCAATTCATGTTTAATATTATTTCCTTGGTATTGGAAATTATGGAGAAAACAATCTGATTATTGGACCTGGCGACACGATTTTGATAACGTCCTTCGTAGTCTGAGGAAAGCTTACGAGGTTTGAATAAAAATTTGTTTATAATATTAAATATTAAATATTGTTTATATTCAATGTATAGGTTTGTCCCCGAGAATCATATCGCCATTTAATTAAGAGCGATATTTACGTCGCAGTTTCTGAGATCAATTCTGCGTTGTCTGAAATCCAACAAGCGATCGATCTTAAGCCTAATCATTTGACTTATTATCATCAACGAGGTAATAGATAGATTACACTATTAAATAATTTAACATTATATTTCTAAACCTATCCAAAAAATTGAACCGAAGCGAACCCTTCCTTTTATGGCAAATAATCGCTAAACTAACACGCTATTTTACCTAGCCTATATCAATAGTAGATTAGGAATGACAACCGTCGACCAGGAAGAGGACTATTTGAAAATATTGGAGCTAGGATACAAAGTATGTGTTGCTCGAACATGCCTCCGAACCTTAATTTTTATATCTTTTTTTTAGCGAGAGGCGATGATTCATAACAACTTGGCGTATTGTTATTTTTTATTAGAGTATGTATATGATCCCCTCCAAATACTCGCAGGCTGTTTCAGCAAGATATACCTACCATTTTAAGGCGAGAAATATTTCCGCGTTGTAATGTTAGGATTATTCTAGTGTGATGATGCTAATTTTAGTATAACGGGCAGTTTTTTTTCTCAAATTCTTCACGGCTTCGAAAAACTAATTTTATTTAGACGCGATGAAGACGCAGCGGAACATTACGGCAAAGCTCTCGCATTGACACCTAATTTTGTTCGCGCGATGCTGAACAAGGCTTTGCTGCATCTGTACAGACACGAATTTGATCGGGTATGTTTTGATCTAACCCCCCACATTAACAAATATGGATATTAAGTATACAATACATCATGCTAATATGATATTATTATAGACATTAGCGTATTGCGATAAAATTAAGCAGCTTAATCCAGACATATACGAAATTTATCGAGATTCAGCGGAGTATGTCAATTTATTATTTATTAACGAATCTAATTTATTCGTATTATCATAAGAGTATACTTTCTTCAAAGCAAATATAAGAAAGCGACGAGGTATATTCAAAAGAGTTGGTACCTGTCAGATCGGCAAGATCTGCAAAGCTTGAAAATTTATTTTGTCATGTTAGATAGATTAGGAGCTATAGATAAGTTTATAGAAGAAATAGACGACGCTATTGAACTGTATAGGGATCAATTTGCGAAGGCGACAGATGAGATTAAACAAATTGACGATGATGAATTGTTGATGAAAGCAGCGGTCAAAAAACAAAATTATATAATGACGTTATTATATGACGCTTTGAAAAGAAAAACGCAAACTTTAGTTTTTCTCGGAGAATTCGATAGCGCCGTAAAATTGTACGAAGAAGCGAAAATTTATGCCACATCCGACGAAGAAGATAAATTTTTTGATTTGTTATTCAATCAAAAAGTAATTAACTTTGGAAATGTCGAAATAGCGAAATCAATTATATCAAAAATGACCCGGATGTCGATGTTATTTACACCTGAGAGAAAAAAATTCGTAGCTGAAATTGCTGCGAAAGTTTATTCGATGGACGAAGTAGCATTTTTTACAATATGCTTATTAAAGAAGACTATGATGGTGGATTTATTTCAAATGACCAATATAAATTTCATCGAAGAAAATAATCTGAAAAATTATTGGGCTAGAGTGCAATCCTTTTGCATGACCGGCGTCGAATTAAAATTGATAGCAATGGAACGTATGGGCTGGGAACACTTGTAGAATAAAATAATCGCATTGCAATTCGAAGAAAATATTACCCTTTCTTTTAGTAGTAAAATGATTTGTACTGGATGCGAGTCCATAAAAAGAAAAAAATTGTTTCTCAATAGGATTCGTATTTGCTGGGTTTAATAACGACGATTCAAAAGAAGAGTGCATTAATATTTGGATCCTGGATTGAGAGGCCAACGCGAAAAAGTTTAGGATTTTACGCCAAACAAACAGATCCAAAATTTATTAATTCTTGCACGAAATTATTTATTTTTATACATTGAACTTTTAAATCTTTTCGACGTTATCAAGCTCGACACCAAATGACTGTGTAGTGTCCTGCGACTCTTCAACGATTTGTCCGTCTGATTTGCCTGTCATTTCGAATTGAATTTGTTCCATTGTTTTGCCTTTAGTCTCGGGCAACTTAGTGAAGAAAAATATCCATGCGATTATCGCTATGAATGCGTAGGTCCAAAAAGTTCCCGCCTAAAAATAAAAATAATTTTTTATAAATTTGACCTAGGCGAGCGGTTGGAATTAATTTATAACGATAATAATCTTATTAACGATAATTGAATGAATTATTACCACTGTGATGACTTGTGACACGGTCAAAAAAGTTAGTGAGACGATCAAGTTGCTGATCCAATTAACCGTCGTCGCAACAGAGTTCGCAACCCCACGTATACGCAGTGGATATATCTCGCTGTTCACTGTCCACGGAATCGGTCCCTAAAAATAGTCTCATTACTCCCACGTGCTCAAATGTGTCAAAGTGTCAAAATGTCAAAAAAATTACCATGCCGATCGCAAAGAACGCCACGTAGAAAATCAACGCGCCCAGAGCAAGATACCCTTATAAGTATATATATATATAAATGTAGTATTAAACTAGCAGCGTATTGTTGGTACCTGTGTTTCCAGCTTCAACGTAGAAAGCTGTACCAAGCAACAGCAAACCAAATACCACACCAATTAATGTGCTCAACAACAATGGGCGTCTTCCTACACGATCTATTAATAGAATCGCCACGACGGTGAAAATTGCGTTGGCTAAAGCCACCAGATCCGATAACAAAATTGCCCACTTTCGCTCTTCAAATCCAGCCATAAACAATATTGTTGCACTGAACAAAAATATTAATAAATATCCTCCGGCGTTATTTTTATATTACCTATAATACATGACAGTGTTGATACCGACAAATTGCTGGAAAGCCTGCAATGAAATTCCGACGAGTAATGCCGGTCTGACGTCACTGTGAAGCCGCGCGTTAATAATCAAAATACGAGAAAAATAATATATATTAATGTTTTATGAGTAATTACGCTGATAACAATTCGCGCCATCCGCCAGACTCGAGCCGAAGGCACATGGAAATTTCATCGAGTTCTAATTCGATCTGGAGCACAAAAGCGTAAGTAAAAGAAAAAATATTATTTTAATAAGTAAAATTGCATATTAATTTCTGTTGAAAAATTGACTTGATCGTTACAAAAAAAAATAAATAATTATTATGATAATAACATCACATACAATGTCTTCAGGTGCTGTCGGTCGTACTTGATGCAGCACGACTGCAGCTTGAGCAGATCTGCCCTTGCTAATTAACCATCGCGGTGTTTCAGGTACGAGCACTATCATGGCCACTAATTGCACGAGCGCAGGCACAGCCCCAAGACCGAGCATGTACCGCCATCCTTAATCGTTTTGCCAAATTTAGAAAGTAATGACACGTGTCAAATATTTTTACGTAATGATTTTTCACTTTAATTCCACTTCGATATAAAGATGCTATTTTTAGAACAGTACCTTGCGATACATCGGCAAACATAGACGCTACAAGGTAAGACACAAATTGACCGGTTGTTATAAACAGCACATTGATTGTTACCAGCGCTCCTCTGCATACAAGGCCATTAATAACCAAATTAGGAAATAATCACATGTTTGGACATACCTGTTTTCTGCAGGCGAAATTTCAGCAATGTAAATCGGCACCGTGTTCGAAGCGACACCGATTCCTAAGCCGACAACAAATCGACCGAATAATAGTAAGCCATAGCCACTATATATAAGTTCGCGGAATTAATTAGAATTTTAGTTAATGTAGTCGAATAATTTGTTTTGGCTTACTTGGCCGCTGCCATTAAAATAGATCCGACAATAAATGCTACCGCGGCAACGCATACGATAGGTTTTCTACCAAATTTATCACCTGTAAATCCTGCGACTGCAGATCCAACAATAGCACCTAAGAAATAAAAAGAAAAATTTAATTTTATGACTTCGTAATTGGACGTACCTATTAGTGCCATACTAACGATAAGTTCTTGTTGAGAATCAGAAAAATAATAATCGCCAGTTAGAATAAGTAGAGCCCCTAATTCAAAAATTAAACAGCTAATCGGGGAAGAAAATAGATCGTTGTATACCTGAAATAACCCCCGTATCATATCCAAATAAAAATCCTCCAATAGCTGAAATAAAGGTAACTTTGTAAAGAAAATTCTTGCTTGGCTATCAAAAATAAGATGAATAATTATACTTTTACATTGGAATTTAATATTGATCACAGAGTGCATACAAGGTATTTTTGTTCACCTGCAGATTCGCTGAAGGCACTGAAATCTGATCTATTTAATCTATCCTCGTGCTCTGCCTCCTGAATAGCATCAACCATATTGAAGTTTACTAGAGCTTATGGTCTTAGTTGTGTCCTAATATCTGTGTCCAACAAATGGTCTGATTTCTAAGTTATTTGGTATTTATGAATACCATCCGCAGACGTCGCGGCCAAATAAAGAAATATCACATTAACTGTAAGGCTTGAATATGCAGAAAAAAAAAAGCCTCTCCGTGAAAATGCTTCGCAAAACACCTTTTTTCTTTGGCGAGAAAAAAAAAGCAAAAGTATCTCCGATTATATCTCAAATTAATTTGAATATCCCAAGCATAATGAGTCACTCTGCTATACATTCTTTACCGCACGAAATAACTGCAAAGATTTTTGGGTATTTACCTCCCAAATCATTGATACATCGTTTCGCAAGGTACGTCCACTTCGCCGGTTGTTTAATATTTATTTATAACGGAAGTAGGGCTTCAAAAAGTTCGGCCAAATTAGTGCAAGATGTTCTTTCCGAAGGAGTTGCTGAGCATAACTCACTTAATATCCTTGTCACCGGTTTGCCAGGAGCAGGTAAAATAAACATTTAATTTTTAATATTTTATTAGGATAGCGTTGGCGATATTTGATAATAAAAGGGTCAATACCTAACAACATTTAATTTTTATTAGGCAGCACCACACTTTACAATCGATTGAGAGACGAGCTTAATGACGTTGCCTTACATAAGAGAAATTTATCAGAATCGATTGAAATTTCGTCAACACCCCCTCAGTACTCTAATGGGTGGTATTCAGTGGATGAAATTAAACTCCAAAATTGTCATGCAAATATTGTGCATGGCTCAACGAAAAAAAATCAATCGAAAAGCATGTACGCCTTTTGTGGTGCGGTAAGGAACATAAGATGGTTTTTAAAACACCGCCTTGCTCTTTTTTGTTCGTAATTTATTCATCCTCGTGCAGTGTCAAGCAATTGTATATGTCGTACCATGCATGGAGCAATTTGACGAGTACTTCGCTCAAAATCTCGTCACGTACCACTCTTTGACCTACAATGTTGAATGGATATTTGTTATCAACAAGATGGATCAAGTTCAATATAGCGAGCAAGGTATGACAAATATGTCCCGAGTGTATATCGTAATATCACTAACGACTGCAGCGTTCAACAATTGCGTGGAAAGGATTAAAAAAACCGCACTGAAAGTTCTCGGACAACACCGCATGGATCGATTACATTTCATTCCAATGAGCGCTAACGACATGTCAATGAGATTGACAGGAGATACGAGCAAAGAAATGACGTGGCACACCGGTTTGACATTGTGGAATGCGTTGAATAGCGTGGCTAACGAGAGTTCATCGTCAATCTTTAAGTTATTCAGAAAACTCAACGTGGCCATCGTGCAAGTCAACAACAGGCTAAACAAACCCAATATTGTTATTGCACGTGTCTATGTTATTGGTAAGGTGCCCGTAAACTCTTTGTTAAAAAGTTTGGTTTTAACGGATCGCCGAGCACAGAAGGATGTGTTTCTATTGGCGACAAGATTCAAGTATTTCCGTCGGTATATAAATCCTATGTCGGCGCACATACACTCTTTCAAGGTGAAGTTAAGGAGATACAGTCGCATAAAACACCACGAGCATTAGCCTTGCCAAAGTAAGTCCCACGGTGACATTTATTAATTTAAAAATAACCATTTTAGTTCATTCGTTGGAATGGCAATTAGAATCACAGCAAAACCTGCAAGAGTAAGTAAACAATAACCTGCGGTATAAAGAGGATCTAATCTTGCGCAGAAATTTCATTTCATTCGCTACCCGGAAGTCTATGTGCAACCAAAACACTATCATTATTCAATCACCTCTCTGTCTACGCACTACCGCGCAGTTATTCTGAACATCAGTACCCCTGTCCCAAATTACAAATGGAATGGCCTAGTTTCAACGGTATTACGTTTAACACTTGTTTAACTTTTATTTAATATGTCATAAGAATTACACTGGTGCTATACACAGTCTCGGAATTCGCGGCGCTACAAAAGTTGCTCGTCTATTGAAAATTTGGGACGGACAGGGAAACGAACAAGACCTTAATCTCATTAAAGAAAAAAGAAAGTGCCTTGGTATTGAAAAAGGTATATTATAGATAATAGTCTATCATGCGAGCTTTATATAATTTGTGTCAATTAGGAGAAAAAGCTGAAGTTCTACTGAGTTGCGCGATTCCTTTGGATCTCACTTGTAATAATAATGGGATTGTTGACGACGCGCGCGGTAGATTTTTGATTTTAACTCAAAAGTCTCATGTCGTGGTCGTAGGAACGATTCGCGAAAAACTTTCCACTGAAGAATTCAACGCTTTAAGAGATAGCAAAATCAATTAATTTTAATATTATATAGTACCCTATTCTACTACATAAATGCAAATATATCATTATTTCTTCAATACGTTAACAGGGAGCTTGAAGTAGGACACGCCGTTTGTCTCCGGCTCTGGTAAACGGCCAGCATTGATATTAGCCTAATCACAAATACATTGTTAATAAAGTAGAACACGCCTAATATTGTAAAGTACCTGAATCGAAGGCAAAAGTAGAGTAGGCGCGCTCAATTTCTCATCTCGAGTTGTGCGCAACTCTACGAAAGTTTCTTGGCTCGTGCCGTGCTTGATGTGAATATTCTCCGCCTTTTCTTTGCCGACTGTATGTAGTTAGACATTATTACGAATCAATGAACGTATGAACCGGATTAGGTTACCTGTGGTTTCACACTGAGCTTCGCGGCCAGAAGGGGGATAATCGTGACCTAAAATCATAATTAGCTCGCTTATTAATTGATCGAACAGTTAACTATTAACGTACCAACGAATAGTCTAGTATCATCCGGTAAAGAGAAAATTTTTTCGGTGATGGATTTGTACAAAGTTGAGGCAGAACCGCCAGGGAAATCGCAACGGGCAGTACCAAAATCAGGCTGTAATATCAATGGAGGTTAACGAACAGCTTAGATTGAATTCATGAAAAAAGTGTTTTACCATGAAAATAGTATCGCCCGTGAACACGCAATCTCCGACAACGTAGCACAAGCAGCTAGGAGTCTATAATCAAACAATAAAGTATAGTTCTATGTTTTACTTATTAGAGGACGTCTTACGTGGCCAGGAGTGTGCATTACGCGGGCTTGAATGGATCCTAGTGAAAATTCATCGCCGTCTTTGAATAGACGATCAAATTGCGAGCCATCAGTTCGCAAATTAGTCAAATTGAATAAAGCCTTGAAGTTTGATTGGACTACAGTAATTTCTGCCCCAATTGCAATCTTGCCGCCTACTTTTTCGTGGATGTAAGGTCCAGCTACAGACAAACAAAATTAATTTCGAGTAATCAGTAAAGTAACACGTTTAGGAGAGAAGATAATTTTTTGTTGTTTGAAGGGACACAAATTTCAAAAATTTATAAATAATTGGTTGTAAAATACCTGAAATATGATCCGCGTGCGCGTGAGTCTCCAAAATCCACTCTACTGTAAGACCTCGCTCTTTAACGTACTTGATTATGGAATCAGCGAACTCCGAAGATGTTGTTGCGGAGTTTGCTTTGTAGATCATAACAGAGTCAATTATCGCGCATTTCTTGGTCGCTTCATCTTCAACAACAAAAGACCACGTATTGGTATTAGTTTCAAAGAAAGATTTGACGATAGGTTTGCTCATTTAGGATTTGTATTGTTTGCACCAATTGAAAGATTTGTAAAAATAAAACACTTCAAACAGTGTGCTTAACGATTCTGCCGGAGTTTTTTTTTTGGGGGGTCAACCTCACGAGGGCTCAACTCCATTTCCTTAAATGGGAAGATATTCACGTGAGTCGACGGAGTTTTGTGGTCGCGGTCTCAACTCCGGCTTCGGGTATAAGTCTGAACACTATTTTTATTTTCATTCTTTTAGTTACACAATAAACAAACCACAACAATGCAATGCGAAAAACCTCACGTGCCTCATCAGCACTCCGTTGCTGAAACTATTACAAAATCACTCATTTCGGCTTCTATCGGTACAGTGTTTGGTTTTGCGCTGAATCGCGGCTTGGTTTATCATCCAGTAGTTATTCGCGAGCAATTTATTGGACAGAATTTTACAATGATGAAAATGTTTTTGTCTGCCGTATCCAGCAGTCTGATCGTAAACTCAGTAATGTCTATTTTGCCATTTTTCAAGGTTAATTTTGATAAATCGCGAGAAAAATACTACAAAGGTAAGTAAATGTTGTTTCAAAAAAGATCGTAAAAATAAACTTTTTATGCTAGGTCCTTTACCTGCCAAACAAATTTTGATTGGCGCTGCCCTTCTCGGTGTAGGCATGGCTGTCTCTGGAGCATGTCCCGGAACGGTAAGACTTATGAGAAATTTAGTTAATTGCATCTGTGCTAATTGACCTTTTTCTTGTTGCAGGTTGCTGCTCAAATGGGAGCTGGTGTTAGTGAATCTTTATTCACCATGATTGGATCACTTATTGGTGGTACGATCTTCATGATGTCGGAAAGTGCGTTGAACAGTCCGTCTAAGCCAGATCCGAAGTAAGTAGAGCGACCTATATTGAATCGGACATATCTTAATTTTTACCAAATAGTGCTACAGTGGAGAAGCGTTGGAAATTACCGTATACTGCTGTTGCCCTGCCTCTAGCTGGAGCTTTGGCCGCATTTGTTTTTGTACTGGAGAAGATCCGTCCTTGGACTGTTGAAAATCAAGTTGCTTTAACAGGGTTTGGCATGGTACGTTATAAATACAGCTTTAATAAAGGCTTGTGCTAACCTACTCACTATTTCAGTCTGCTGCAACCCCGTTCAGTTTTGCGAACCGAATCTGGCCTCCGTACGTTGCCGGAGCGATTATAGGCTTACTTCAATTATTCAACGTGCAACTTTTATCTCATAACATTGGTTGCTCGAGCTCTTATATGACTGTTTTGGCTAATGCGGCGTACAACATGTTACCTGAAAGCCTACATAAGCACGTCCACTTGGCCTTGCAAAAGAGATCTGGCCTTAGCAACTTAATGCAACCTACATTTGTGGGCGGTGCAATTTTGGGCAGTTACTTCGCCGGCAGTGCCGTACACATTGCTACCTCTCTCATTTCAAGCCCGCTCAGATCTTTCCTTGGTGGAACTCTCTTATTGTTTGGCGCTCGCGTAGCTAATGGCTGCACATCAGGCCACGGTATATCTGGTTTTTCAAACTTGAGCTGGAGATCGTTTTTGGCTGTTGCAGGCATGTTTGCTGGAGGTTTTGCTGCGGGATTTGGTCTTAAAGCTGTCGGATTATTCCACTAATTTAAATAAATGTAAATTTTCACATTTAATTCGTTGATGGGTAGCGCAAGCGATCCTGGATGTCACTTTTTGTCTAGTTATACGCTAAAAGGGTTATGCTACAGTAAATTGCTTGTAAAATTAATATTTTTGTAATTTTAAATTGCAAGTTGTGGTTATGTAAATTGCGGTGGCGTAAAAAAAAATCAAGCAAACAATTTTTGGCTTTTAAAAAGCTCTTTGAATGCGCAACCATGAGGCTCGCATCTTTGATTTGTAAGTGAATTAAATACCACCACAAAGTACCTGTCATTTTTATTCTAATTCAAAATGTTACAGATTTGCTATCAATCATTGCTTTATATTGCAATAGTATTGAAACCAGGTAAAATTGAATAATAAAATTAAAACTTATATGACAAATTAATGAACTAGCAAAGGATTTTATTTAATAAAAAAACATTTCAATTTCAGGACGCCTTTGCCTCCTTCTTCGTGGGATGTATTAGCACCATTTCCAGCAGGTAAGTTAATAATTGATAATGACGTACATAACGGTAAGTAATTCTTTTGTGATAGGCACTCGCGAGACAGGTGCTGATCCTCTCAATGCGTACGGAGGAATTTTTAAAATTAATCGAGCCGACCCTAGCGCCTCTTATCCATCAGACCTCGTTAATGGTGGAGTGTAAGGATTATATCCAATCTATAGAAAACTAAGAGGACTGAGAGGATATTATCAGCCCTATCGTTTCTAAAATTGATTTTAAGGGTAACTTGGACTAAAGTCGCACCAGATAACAACGGCAATGTAAATATAGGATTTAATTCGTCGTATGTAAATTGGAATCTGATTGAGGGCTGGGCTGGTCTCGCAGGAGCTCAATTCAAAGGGTGGGCAGTAGGTGATTTTACTGTCGACTCTACTGGAACGTAAGTGCATCATAATATATCGTCAATATATCCTTTACTACTCCGACAGTTGTGCTCCATATTTTGCCGAATTATAAAGTTATTTTTATGCAGCTATATTGTATTTTGCAATGGCGTGGATAATTTCTATGTAGACGATGTACATTTGCGCGGTGATGTCTACGGATTAGGCTACGGCATTTGGGCTGCTAGATTGACCGCGGGTACACACACTTTTTACGTGCCGTTTGGTGGAATGGAGGGTACTTCGTTTAAGTGCAATTTCACTGCCAAACCGAACCCTGGTTCGAATATAATGATTAAAGAAAACTACTACGAGACTCAATTGTCTCCTAATGTCGGTACGTACCTAAAAATATTTAAACATCAATCACTAAAACCAACTTTATAGTACTATACGACGGTCAGTCAATATTAGCTAGTCCATATTTTGCTGTCAATATCCTGAATATGGACACGCAATACACATTATCGCATTTGACAGTTTCAACTTTGACATCCGGATTCAAAATCACTTACCAAGAGTACCCAACGCTCGCACCAGGACAAGCATGTAAGTACTCGCTATCATGCAAATTGTATATCGCTTCTATAACTCAATGCTAATTCTGATGCAGCTCAAGTCGTGATCCACGTCTCCATGTCCCCGTCAGTTCAATGCACTAATGTGACGAATGGCAATAGCTGGACACTACTTACTAATGTTACGCTTACTGTGAGCGCCAACAATTCTTCGCCTGTTACGACCACGTACTCGTTGGAGTGCCGCACGTGGAATTTAGCTTACAGATTTACGTTCCTCGACGGGGATCAGGTGCGTGCTAAAAATATATTCATACGCACGCTCACAGAACTTCTAACAGTCCGTACAATATGCTGTTGCAAGACCGCCACTATACGGCTGCACCCGTTTTGACAACAATGCGTGTCCTATTTTATTCTCGCTGCACGGAGCTGGCGTTGATGCGGATGGCGGAGCGTGGCTGGGCTCGTACCAACAACAAAACTATTCGTGGACTTTACTTCCTACTAATCGTGGCATTTACGGCTTTGATTGGCAAGGCGCAGGTATGATTCACCTCACTTGTCCATAACCTGTAACGAGAAACATTCCTGATATTTGGAGTGCTGCTCGATTCAACACTGTTCACGGCATGGAAGTTTTGCTGTTTTACTTGAAGGGTTATAATGCTAGTGGAATGTATGATTAACACCAATTTTCAGGTCGTGTGAATGCGTTGAAGGCGCGCGACTATCTCGCGCAAACATTGCCTGGTGTTCCCGCAGATTTACAAAGTACATATCGCGTTGATTCGACAAAGATTATCTACGCCGGTCACTCGATGGGCGGACACGGTTGTTGGGTGCAATCGACGCACTACCCCGATAGAGCTCTCGCTGTTGTTCCTGCTGCGGGATGGTACAATGCAATGACGTTAATGGGATTAATATGCTAACAAGTATACATTTCATTTAGGATCAAAATGCAAATGTACATCCCTTCGTTTTTGAACCTCGGTGGCGCGTTATCTTCACCGTATTTGAACTACATATTGGAGGCATCGATTTCAGAGTACAACACTGACTTTTATTCAAGACACTTGGTCGGTATTCCATTGATGGTTCGCATGGGATCTGATGGTAAGCTATGCAGAATTTTTCATGAACAATCTTTGTCAGATCTGACATTGCATTGCAGATGATAATGTACCGCCCTATCATTTAAGAAGAATGGTACGTGAGTCACGCGATGCTTCAAGCTCATTGAATATTTTTAGGCGCGTATAGTTGACGAGTTGAATGGCAATCCAACAACTGTGAAGATCAGTGAAGTTCCTGGGCAAGGACACTGGTGGTGGGGCATCACTGACGATGAGGTCATGCAAGATTTCTTTGACCGAGCTACTGTGAGTTCATTGCCAGTTTTACCGAACGAATTTATTGTCACATCTCTCAACCCCGTCTCCTCTGAATGTACGTACAAAATATTGGGCTCTGATCAGATCTCGGAATAGAATGGCATGTACTGATTACACACAGCTCGTGGTGGTATACAAATTCTTCAATTGCATCTTCCCTATCGCGCCGGATACGTACACGTCACTCGTAATATGAAACAAGGTCAAACAGTGTGGCGACTCAGAACCGAAAATATCCGAAGACTGGGTTTTATTTACTTCAAGGGCATGGAACAGCCAACAGATGGTATTTCCTTTATTATATAGTTTATGCAGCTGCTCATTTATTCACAGGCTTTTATTTGGACAATCAATTCTTTGAGTGGTCCGGAACGACGCCATATCATTACTTCAGGTCAGGGGGCTCGTGGAAAGTTTCATCGAGCTATGACTGGATGAATAATGAGCGCTCGGCCAAAAACTACGGTACGTGCAGCGTTACTACCTGAACTCAAACCCTTTTACTAACCTATTGCCCAGGACCATTGGCACAAGTTCTGGAAGGGCCTATAACTGTGGTCTATGGCACACGAGTATGTAGTCAACAGTATAATATCAATGTAATATCGATTAATTCGTCGTTTAGGGTGGATCACTCAATGAGCAGAAAAATCTTCGTCACAGCGTATACTTGTCTTCGCAGATGTATTATCAAGGTAGACCAAGCAATACTATATTTTAATCCATATTAATCGCGTTTTAGGGCTGTTCAAGTTCAATATTGTCAGCGATGAAAATTTCTCGTACAATTCTACCATGAAGACGAATTTGATTTTGATTGGAGGACCGGATGTGAACAAAGTGACCGCGCAATTGGCCTCTTTAGGAATGCTTCCAGGTATACGATTGCATGTTTTTTATCGGTTCTATATTAAACTTTAACAAAAGTGATGTTCAATGGCAAGTCATTTAAGATCCACGATCGCGTGTTTAATGAGGAAGGTGTTGGAATTGCTTTCTTAGCACCTTTACAAAATGGAGTTGCTGCAGTATTTGCTGGAACTGACGATACTGGCATTGAACGGTCTATTGTAAGTTAGCTGCGATTTGACCAATAATTCGTCGCTAATGCATCGGTGCTTCAGGGCCTGTTCCCCACTAAATCCGAGATCACGACCCCTGACTATGCTGTAGTTGGACGAGAGTGGAGTAAGTGCATTTCATCAAGTTGCGATTTTTGGTTAAAGTATCTTTTTTTTTAGCATTCCAAGGCGCTGCCGGTTTCCTAGCTGCGGGATTTTGGGACAATGAATGGAAGTACAACAAAGAAATTGGATACATTAGATATTATTAAACTCGATCTGAATTTGCTCGTGTCTAAATTTTGTTCATTCGTGGTTGGTCTTTCTGATTGGTCGGTTATTTTTAAACCAACTGCTTTTGGCAACAAAAACACAACTTGAGCCTGAGTTATTTATAACTGACTGATTAGTATTAGAAATACCACAATCCTTACTAAAGTGACAATAATCAACAATGGTTGAGAAACATAAGATTGTACTGCTCGGAGACGGAGGTGTTGGCAAATCCTGCATTACCATTCAAGTAAGCTTATTTCGTAGCTATGCCTGACCGAGAATATCGGTGACTTTGAAGACGAGACCTAGCTGGTCAATATTTTTGTAGCAAATCCGTTTTCAAATCCTAGAGCCATTACAATGACTTGCTAATATTATTCTAGTTTTGCCTGAAACAATTTATGCCCGATTATGATCCAACGTAAGTTTTGTTTTGGATGAGTTCATTTCAAAATTAAGTAAAACTAATTTTTATTTTCTAGGATCGGTACGTGATGCGCATTGATTCGTAAAGCGCACAGAAAAGGTCTCATAATATTATTTACAGAGAATATCTATCGCAAGCCGTTAACCATTGATGGCAGAATCACTATGCTTGAAATTTTGGATACGGCCGGTACGTTTTTTTGAAATCTCGAAAATTTTCTTCGCGGACTAACTTAGTCTGTTTATTGACATGATATAAAATTACAATAAAGACCAATTAACGTATCCTACAGGTCAAGAGGAGTTCAGAGCAATGACCGACCAATATCTCGTCGCAGGTGAAGGCTTTATCTTAGTCTTCAGCGTCACTGAAAAGAAGACCTTGCACCGTAAGTCGATTTTATATAATGGAAGTAAAAAACAATCTCGATAAATCTCCTTTTTCTTCCCAGTACTTTCAGAGTTCCACGATGCAATTTTGCAAGTTAAAGACAAAGAATCATTCCCTATGGTCCTTGTTGGCAATAAGATTGATTTGACCAGAGAAGTAACAACGGCGGTAAGCAACGGCGTTTAAGCTATTCAAGAGAGCAATTTTTGAAAAGTATCAAATCTAGGAAGGACAAGCTATCGCAAAGAGCTGGAACGTACCTTACGTCGAAACATCTGCTAAAGACGGTGTTGGTGTCGAAACTGCATTCATGACGTTGCTGAAAGGTAAGCTAATCCCATCCGAAAAATTGTACTGAGATCTCCACCGCTAACCGGTAACTCACGCGAATTATATAGAAATTAGAAACGCTCAGCCCACCGAACCTGAGAAAAAAGCACGCAGAAGAGGTTGCATCATTCTTTAACAAGTCGGTATGTCCAGTCACATCTCAATCCGAATCCAACTCCTTGTTAAAAGCTACGAAAACTGTACAATATTGTAATTTAAACTAGTAAAGTTTAGTTGAGGAAAATGATGTTAAAAAGTCAAAGTCTCCCATAGCCAAAATCCGGCCTGCAAGAATAAATCACAATATTTTTTTTTTATGAACTAAATACAATGATACACTGCATAACCAACAATGCTTCTTGAATTACCCGATGAGACTCTTATTGAAATACTGAAGCAGAGCTTGCATTTCGCGGACTTGGTTGCGGTCGCGAGTGCTTGTTCTGGTTTGAATAAAAAATTAAAAAAATATATGATAAAGAAGATTATAGGCCATTTTAATGGGACCCCAGTGTCACATAGCTCCAAAAAGCATTTCGCATTTTTCTGTTCGGATGGTACTTTTTTCGAAGGTGATGATGATTGGTCATGCGAAGAACGACGGTAATATACAATATAATTTAAAAATTCAAGCCATCAACATTCGCCGCCGAAATCTGTCAAACTGAAATTTTTTCTTTTTCAATTCAATCTCAAGCGACATCATTTCTCTACAAATATTAATTTGTAATATAGGAACTCGTATACTATGGGATTATTGTCACTGGCAGAAACAATTGATTTATTCAACGAGGTTGACTCGATCTTTCGATTGCCATTCGATAAGCTCACGAAACTATATGAAAATATGTTCGATAACCCCCCCGAAGAGGTAAAACTATAATTACGATTGTTAATGTAAACTTTAAAACATGAGCAAACTTGCGGATCTAATTATTGCTCTTAGCCTGCCAACAGCAACGCAGGAGAGAACGATTTCGACGAAAATTTTAATCCAGATGATTATAACATGGACATTGAATTAAATACAGATAACGATGCAAGTGAATACGATAGTAGTGATGATATTGAAAGTACATCCGGAACCACCGTTTCGTTTTACTATAACCAAGACAATCAACCACGGTATCAATATAAGATATTCAACAATGCAGAGTTTAAATTATCGCAAGACGACTTGATTCGAATGAAAATGATCCGAAAAATTACGATGAACAATGGCGCCATTAAACAGCTGCGATCCAAAACTAAAATTTATTTTGAGAAAAAATCACCAATGGGAGCCTTCTTTGAGCGCGTGAGTACTCGTTTTTATCAGAAATTTCCTTATTTAATCATCTTCTTTCAGTACGGCTCGATCATTCAAATGACAGGTACAAGGCCATCTTGTCGAGTATCAATTTCACCGCATGGTAACGATAGGTTATATTATTATAATTAAAATTTATTAAATTTATTTTGTTTAGGACTGTTTCATGGTGATTATGTGTGCGGTCACCCCTTGGGCGAGGATTCAACGAGTTTTATTGCTCAATTAAACGTCAAATCTGTCATCAAATTCTTTAAAGGTACTTTAATATAGTAGTTTCATATGTATTAAATAGAAGATATTAATTTTGATGTGAGATCTGAGACCCCTGTTGTTGCCTTTCAAAGACGGCAAAGTTTCTATTTCACTCAAGGACACCAATCGAGATTTCATCGTATTTCACGCACTTTATCCTAAAATGGAAAGATTTGCATTAGCAACGTAAACTTTCTTTTATTACCACGTTTGCAGCTGAAAATTTTTCACAGAGCCGAAGCGAATCCGCAAAAAAATGTCACATCCATGATGAATATTAAAACACTGCTATACAACATGTAATGCTATAGTAACATAGTAACATAGTAGTATAATATTAATAATGCGATATGTTGTTAGAACAAAAAGAGTGCCCGAAGAATTGGTGTGGGATCTGGAACCAACACTTGCCCCCTCATACCTTAATTACAAGTTCCATCTTATATCAGACATATTATTATCACACTACGCATATTCAGAGACGTTAAAAATGGATGTAGAAGAATTGTAAGCAGAAAAAAGAAATTCCGAAAAGATCTAACTTGTAGGTTAGGCGGTTTATTCTGTCATCTGAATACCCGAACGACATGATATTAATATCAGAGTTACAACCTATATTCGATGAATATTACAGTAGGTATCAGTGACGGTAGTTAATCTTCATGGCTAACATAGCGGATCTGCAGGTGATTATAGCAACTGGCAAACAAGACAAGAGCCATCGACTGCTAAGACATATATATATATTAGTTTATTCGGCACGCAGGTACAATATTTCCACTTTTAACAAGAATGAAGCTAATGGTCGGAATTATTCAGACTCCGCAAGTTGAGGGACGAATAAAAATTCATTCGGAAAGTCCTGCGTTCAATTATTTCAAAACCAAGTTACTCGAGTACAAAGAAACACATCAAGACAGCGTGCGAGTGATTGATAGCGATGTGGATGATTATTCGTTTTGATAATTGTAAAATCATGCGGAAAATAAAATTAAAAAAATCAAAAAATCAAGGATTATTTGACGATTGCAAAAAAAAACAACTTAGAAGCTCAAGTTTTATCGTTATTAATCATATTTTTCAATGATTTCCACGCGCCAACACTTTGTCGTCGGAATCCTTCAGCAACTCCGACGTCCTTATCTTTCGTGTTTCGCTTTTCTTTTTCTTTTTTTTCTTTCTCTTTTAGATCTTTTTCTTCACGTTCTTTTTTCTCTTTTTCCGCTCGTTCTTTTTCTTTGCGCTCTTTCTCTTCCTTTTCTCGCTCAGCTTTTTCTTTCTGCCTTGGCGATAAGTTTTCTTCGACTGGTTTTCTTTTGTCCGGCAAGTACTTCATCGTTTGTGACTTTAACGCTTTAGCATTCGATTTGGCCTCGACAAAATCTGAAATAAAACGCGAGTTAGGACCTAACTTACGAGCAAATATTTCAAGTCTAAAAATGATCGAGTAATAAGACATGCCTAATATCCAAGCATCCCTCGCGGCCTTCGATTCAAATAAGAATGACCAAGTCTTTTCTTTTTTGCCCAGCGAGATATCAACGTGCAAGTAGAGCGGATCTATAACATATTGAGAATTTTAGTTTTTGAGAAATTTCATTTAATTTCGCGCCGTACCTTCGGCTCGCACCTCGATGTTTAATAGCGGACTGAGGGCGTGCACGTTAAATCTAAAAAAGGAAAAGTTAATTTGAGTTTGACACGTGTCATTCTGATGGTTAGGGTGTCAAAGACGTACTTGTTATTCTTTTTGCCCTCATATGTTGCCAATGCCAAGACGTCGCAGAATAATATCCAATGGAACAAATGTTTAGTTCTAAATAGGAAGTCAGCGTTACATCCAGTGTCAGACCTCATTTTTTTGACACCTTTTTATTTTTTGTGACACTTACTTAGCCTCGCTCATATCACCTTCTTTGACGATTTTTCTGTGCGGAGCAACCAAGTCCTACCACGATCGATAAGAAATTAATTCTAGAATTAAACACGCGTTCTTTTTTTTTGCTCGCCGTACAAATTTTCCGATGAACCGTTCTTGCAGTGCAAAGACTAATTGAGTCTCTTCGTAATGTTTTTTCTGGTCGTTGATATAATTCGCGACTTGAATGACCGCAGCCAATGCCGCTGATAAGTGTTTGAAATCTGGATGTTTTTTACGCGTGCTTTTTAAGAGTTCCTAAATATGGTAATGTCAGCGTGGGTATTTTTTGCGTCGTTCTATATTTAGATTACTTGTAATAGCAACTGATAGCGTGGAATTCTTTGAATTGGCAGGATTAAAAAGTCGCTCAAAGAGTAATTTTCCGATTCGGGAAGTTTATGCTTCTCCTGTTATTAAAAATATTACTATATTTGGGTTACCGGGACATATCAGCAAATACTTTGAGATATTTTTGAACTTTTGATTTGTGTTGAATTCCCGCGAGACAAGTTAACCCGGCATTGTAATTATTAACATATTCGGTGTAATATTTCAACGTATCAGCCTAATGGATCTACCTGATGAGTACGTAGATAATATAGTACTATATCGTTATTACATTATCTAAAAATACATCGGCGATTTTTTGTTCGTCGCTCCAATTCGCCATGCGCTGTTCAATGCCGTCGAGAATTTTTTGATGAATAGTTAAAATATCTTAATATGCGTCAGTTTAAATGGATAATGCGATGTATATTTAATATGGTACCAGGAGCAATGGAGAATATTGTTTTGATCTCTTCATATTTCATAATAGATTTTCCGCTGTTCGCAGCTTCGACGAGAGGTTGACGCCAAGTCTTAATATCAGCTTAGAAATCATATAATATGATTGAGTATCATCTATATTTACCCAGCAGAGTAATTTTAGTAATTTAACATAGGTTCGTTCTGTCGAAAGTATTTCGTTTGCGATCGCTTCACGTTTTCGGTTCAACTTCGCTGAAAAAAAACTATTAGCGCTGATATAAATTAGAGTATTTTATTATTAATGTAATTCATTTTAGGCGCAAAACTAACTAAATACATGAACGAAAAAAATCTATTAGGCAATTTCAATTTATTTGCCAAAGTCGTTTGATAACGTTAATATAAATGTAAACTTCAATATATGCATGATATTTGCACCAATAAAAACGATAGATATTCAAAAAAACGCGAATATCAAGGCATTTATGCCTGATCAGACGTTGTAACCAAATATGATCATCACCTAATTACATCCTTTTGTACTCCATTTAATCACGTTTAATTTTACCTTGGTCTTCTTTTGAAATTGGGGTCTCTGGACTCAAATCTGACACTGTTGCTCCCATTGTACACTTTTGATTGGAGTTAACTCGTTTTGTTATAACAATTATATTGAGATTGTTATAATCTTTTACCAAAGTAATAAATACTGCCGAAAAAGAAGATCATTCGACCAATAAAGCAGAAATTTCTGACAAGATCTCATTTCAACCTCTTTGTATTTACATAGTTACACAATTCTGTACATTTACATAGTTGCCACTAACACTCAATATTATTAACAGCACTCCAGCATTATTTGGATGTCGGTGTAGCGTTGCTTCCTAGGCTCGGTAGATTCCGCAGGGCGTTCGGACCCAAAATAGACGCAAAAAGGTTCGGTGGTGGTGGCAGAGAGATGCCGCCACGACCATTCGTTAAAGGCAAATACGGCAGTGGTGATGTGGGAGGTGAGGGTGCCATGAAAGTGCCTACAGGTGAGAGCGGATCTCCAAAGAATTTTGGGGCGAATCCGCTGGTAATACCTGGCAGTACGATATTGAATGTTGCTGAAGGTGCCGGAAGGGTGCTTGGTACGGGCGGAAATTTGAAACCAGAGCCTACTTGGTCATTGCTAACGCTGCGAACTCAGTCAGCATCCGATTATTTATCAAAGTTATCAATTTATTTGTGCAACACTTACCGCAACGACTCTTTCTTGGCGTCCATTTCAGTCAAGTTACCACTTGGAACACTCAACTTGTTGGCCGACAAAAGTGATTGATGCTCTTGCATTATGAGCCTGTTGTAAAGAATGGCGCCAATAGGACACCGTTCGTTGTATGTACCAAGCATATTAAGACCCTTCTTAGCTAATGCGGATTCTTGAAAGTGCCGACCGACTTGGATGGCGTAAGACAACGCAAGAGCGGTTGAAGGATCCGCTACAAACAAACGTATTTGCTTCTCAAAGCAGTCAACAGCCATAAATACCGCGTCGATAGCCTATTTATTTCAAATAGAGTTAGATCTGGAGCTACGAGAATTTGTAATAAAAAAAAAAAAAAAGTAATCTCGCTTACCTGGGCTTTGAAACCAAGTTGTGATAATACTATGGCTCTGCAAGCAGATACGATGACACGGAAAGCATTAAACGAATCCAGGTTAAATCGGTCGGATTCTTTCATGTGTTCTACTCCGGTGTTGATTGCTTCTTCAATTTCTTTGAGGTACCGCAACATGGTTCTAAAAACGATATTAATTAACTGCCAATACATTTGCACTTGCTCCGCGTACTGTAATTCCATTCCTTCTTTAGATGTGACCAAAACTGGGGTTGAAGGCAGCGTAATGAATAGATTCGACGGAGTTTCGCGAAGGAGCGGACTGTTAATAAGACCATTAGTAACTTGTATTTAAAAAGTGACGCAGATATACGTACCTTATCCACACAAAAGCCATAATCACTTTATTATCCAACGTTTGTCCTTCTTTTGGGATCGACTCTGCTTTGGTCAGCCTGTAAAGACTTGAATTAGTTATTCTATTGATGATATTAAAGTGCATATTAGCTCACCAATGCAAGCGATCGTCTGACAATGCGCTCATGCCTACAGTCATTGCAATTGTGCGGTGGTAGATGGCCGGATGTATTGAGTCATTTTGCAACCGAACCAAGTTAAATGCTTGTACAAAGTATGCCCGAGCCATGTGAACCTCGTCGAAGGTAAGTTTGAATATACCAAGCAATAACACCGTGCAAATGAGCATGTTGAGCTAAAACAAATCCATTTTAGATCAAATTGCAAAATGTAAAATTAAAGTCGTGACATCTCGACAACACAAGTAAATCATGATCAATAAAGATACTTACCAAGTGCGGAGCTCCAAGTACTTGCCCGGTGAAAAAAAATTGCCTTGTTAACTGCTCTGTCCGCTCCGCAAACACAACCGCTCGCTCATCGTTGCGCAAAGAACGATAACCTAGGTACACTTATTAATAAATAACTCATAGCGAGCAATCTCCGGAACAATTAGAAGCCTTAACACACGGAATAATTTTGCGCGACATCCACGAGAAATATAAGTAATTACAAAGATTTTCGGGTTGATACGCTACACACAAATATATATATATATATATATATATAATATTACACAAGCTTTCGATTTTAAAATTGCTTACATTTAACGAGATTAAAATCTTTTTTAAAAAAGGCAAATCCTGCTGCCGAATTTATAGGCACGCAGTATTCTGGCTCTCTCTCTCAATAATCACCTACAATTATCATCGGTGCACAACGTAAAAACATAGCGCGAGATTACGCAGCAGGATTTTTGGCGACACAGTGCAAATTTGTGAACCAAACGATTTAGATTATAAAATTTTATCGAATAACTCGAGACAGAAATATTTTTTGAAGTTGTTTAAAAAAAAAAAAAATGATGTCCCTTACCATGCATGAAAAGTGCGCAATAGTAACCCATTTCGATAAACTGAGCGGGATTTGCCAACACGCTTCCGGCACCACTCGAAACCAAGTCCCAGTAATACCAGGCCTTGTGCTCATCTATGGGGCACGCGCTGGCAAATGGAAATATTCTTCCGAGATCTTCCGTGACACTCGAAAGTAGAACCTTTGCGTCGTTACGGTTAAAAGAGTCCTTTGGATGGCTCTCATTTAATTTTTTTTGGAGCGAATTATTTGAGCTGTAAGAGGTCATTACCTGGAAATGCGCGGATGTTGTTGCTCCGCTGGTCAGATTTCGTACTTCGGATTCGTTTGTTCCTTTTTCGTCATGTTTTCCATGATAAGGTACAAATGGATTTGTGTCGGAATTACGTGTAGTGTTGGGTGAGAGATTGCTTGGTTGGGGAATATGCAAAGGCTCCCGCGAATCCGACAACAATTTTGGCTCTTGCTTCACGCGTTTGTGTTGTTGTAGTGGGCTTGTTTCGTCACTCGACCCCTCCTTCTTCTCACCCTTGGGTTTAGGTCCGCGCTTCGTTGGCTCTTTATAAACGCATTCAATGCCTCGTTTTTTGCAGTTGCCGCAGATCTTCTGTCCATTGCATCGTCGGTGAAGTGCTCTACAATTAAAGCAAGCATTTGAAACGTATCGTATTATTGAGCGAGATAATGGGTTCTTGGTCTTGCTTTCATCGTTTGAGTTTGGCTCTTGTTGCAACTTGGATTTACTTTCGTATTTATCATTCATTACTGGATTAATGGGCGATGGTTGTAAGTATGGAGTTGGGTTATCAATAGCATTCGCCAAGTTCATTAGATGTATTATATCAGACATGATAAGTTTTTTTTTTTTTTTTGATTGAAGCGCACTGCCTGATAATAGCGCGGGGTGGATTTTGTTAATTTTGGGGCTCTTTGCTATTGAATTGCCAAATAGAGCTTATCAATCTAATTCAGTGAAACTAGTTCTGGTTTTAGATCCGCACCTGTTGATTTTTCAACAAGGGTAAGAAATTTATAAGTTGACGAGCTATGGTTGCTTCAATGAGTACGGAAAAATTATGCTGATTACGAAAAGGAAAAATACCAAATAAAACGGAAAAAGCCCGAAAATTTGTTTGTGGTGGGTTTTTTCCCTACACGAAAGCGGAATTTCGAGGTGGATACCCACGTGCGTTACTTAATTCTAATTCGAGCACATTTGTAAATATAAATATCTTCTCCATAATCAATTGACGCTTCTAAACAGGGGTTGGTCAAAAAGGAAAGTAGCTTCTTCCATTGAATACGTTCAATTCCATGGCTCGGGATCCCTTAGTGTAATATTTCGTACAAATGTACTTGAGGTTATTCAGTTTAAGAGGTTCCCTTCTCCCCCCTCGGTCTCGGACTCGATTTTCGTCTAATTTTCCTTTTTTAGAAAGAACCTGAAGGAGTGTCCTGTTGTCTGTAGACTAGTAATCGTGCACTTGTAAACGTGCATGCGTTTTTCTTGTAATGTTTTCGTTCTTTGATGCTGCCGATATTCCTTTTCAAAGATAAATAAGCTTTAATTAACTTTGGTATCATACGTCGTACTGTACTTTACACAACTAACATACGCCATCTCCGTTTGTTTTACATAGAAAAGGAACACATGTCAGTCGAGTTGGTGAGCTCTGAATCCTACGGTTGCTCCCAGTACAATTTACGCAACTTCCCAGCAAAACTTACATTATTCCTTATTTAGAATACCTGTATTATTGTGAAAGTTACCGCGTCCACTGTAGGGAATGTTTTAAGATTAACTCTCTTAGTCTAGAGTCGTTTATGTTGCGATAAGAAAATTGCTTGCCAATAAGTTTTTTCTGTGTTTTAGTGTTATTACCAAAGCGTCTCAATACACCAAAACATCGGCGACTACTTTTGTAAATAGGTTAGCGTTGTATAATCGCTTGGCTGTATCGTACAGGCGATTAGAAAATGACAGATTCAGCATCCAAGACTCAGGGCAGTCTCCCGCCATTGAAAATAGTTGAAAATAAGCATCTTACGGACAAAGAAATTCGGGAGATTAAAGAATATACTGATCTATTCAGAAAAATAGACGTGGACGGAGATGGAGCAATTTCAAAAGAAGATTTCCGAACGGCAATTAAAAAATATGGCTTTCAAGCCACTGAGGTAAAATAATCAACTAATTATGGTTTAAATATTATTTTGACATTTTACCGACTGCAAAAGTTGCAGTGATAATTTTTGATCAAAGTGCCATCTTATCCCAATTTAATCGAAAATAATTCAATAAATAATATTATTATCACAATGTATAATTATTTTAATTTAACCAACATAATTCTAGTAAACTCATTTTTTTTAAGGGCAGAAATTATCTTTATTTTTGTTTTTTTGCAACCGTGTCACAATTAATTGGTCACCAAATTTAATTACATTAATCCTTTCAATAAGTAATTGGTATGGGTATTAGAAAACTATGTACGCATGATTTTGAATGACTTCCGACCGAAATATCGAGATCTTAAACTTATGAATTCAATACACAGAAAGATATAGAGAGCATTATGAAACTAGCCGATTCAAATCACAATGATATGCTTGATTTGGACGAATTTATTATCTTCATGCGCGCCACACGATTTTTACTGCAATTTGAAGTGCCCGGTAACCCCAAGTAAGAACTGCCAAAAAAAAAACAATTTTATTGCCTTTTATGCGCACATTCTAATCGTATCTACGCCACAGCTTCGTGCATTTGAACACACCAGTGCCGCAAACAGAAGACAAGTTGTGGCGTGCTTATAAAACTTTATTCTCAGGCGGTGTTGCCGGCGCTGTTTCACGAACGGCCGTGGCACCGTTTGAACGCATCAAAATTTTATTTCAAGTACGTATACCAGCACCATATTATTGATTATTGTCAGTGTATGGGGATTTGGACGTTACTACAAACGGCCGTTGAGAAATTCAATTTTTTTCACCGACGCGGACGCAAGTGATATGCAGGTTATTAATGGACGATGCTATTTTTAGACTCAAGGAGACCCTCCCAAATATAAATCGGTTACACAAGCGATGCGGCTGATTGGCCAAGAAGAAGGTATGCGCGGCTATTTCAAGGGCAACGGCGTCAATTGTCTGCGCATATTTCCTAATTCGGCATTGCAATTCTTATCATATGAAACTTACAAACGAGTACGTATCAACGTGTAATTATTTTGGCCCCTTTTTTGCAAACTCACTGCGACATTTTATACGCGAAATTTCATTTACCTAACTAAAATGAGCTCTATTACGCTGAAGTTATAATTAATTACAATGTTAATGGCCCTCATTATTCAGTTTATTATCGATAATTATATGCGACCACGTGGCAAAGATGATCTGACGCCTTGGTTGAGAGTCGTGGCAGGAGGTAAGATAACTCTATAATACAATATTGAGATTGCCAAGTACAATATCATTCACCACTCATTATATGTAACTTCATATATACGGAACAAGATCTATCTCCATAAAGTACAAATGTACGCAATTGACGTTAAATTTTCGACTAGGCATGGCTGGCATTACTGCGCTGGTAGCAACATATCCACTCGAGTTTATTAGAGCACGATTAACTGTGCAAACAAGTACGAAGAGATTTCATCGAAATTGATCGATTGAATATTCTATTTATGGTCAAACACTTAAACTTTTATTAATTTTATTACCGTCGTAGCACCTATATACGGCGGAATTTGGGACGGATTAAGCAAAGTCGCCAAGCACGAGGGCGTAATGGGTTTATACAAGGGGTTGTGGCCGTCAATTTGCGTACGTGCACCGATTGATTGTTTTTACCAAATATAGTAATAACGAATTTCTGTTCTAGGGTGTCGTACCGTATGTGGGCATTGACTTTGCCGTGTACGAGACGTTGAAGCAATACGTGCCAAAACGAGCAGACGGAACGGTCAATCCGCTGATTACACTCAGCATCGGAGGGGCCGCTGGTGTCGCAGGTCAAACAGGTACGTCATAATTAGTTGCTAATAGTTTTCGAGTGCAACCTGGCACGAATGATCATATTAGTTATTTTCTGTATTGTTATTATCGGTTAAATTATTTTGTTACGAACCTAAATTATTTGTGAAACATTTAATTAATCGCACAATAATTTAAATTGGGCTCGATGACAGACGTAACTTTCATTAAAATTAGTACACTTTCTTCAATTAACTAAAATTTATTTTTCAAGTGTCGTACCCGTTAGATCTGGTGCGACGGAGGTTGCAAGTGCAAGATTTTTCCGGATTTGTTGGCACGCAAGCCAAACATTATGACGGCATGATAGACTGCTTTAAAAAGATATTCAAAACCGAAGGTGTCAAAGGATTTTACAAAGGATTATGGCCGAATTATATCAAAGTGGTGCCTAGCATCAGTATTACATTCTTAGTGTACGAAAAAATGAAACACTGGTTGAAATTCTAACCAAAATAACAACTAAGATGTAAAAACAATATTCATTAAAACGAAAAAAAAAAAAAAACGTTGGGAAGGGTATTTTTTATTCCAGTTGTTCAAATTTTATATACATCGAGTAATGTGTCAAATTCTTGTGAAGTGCCGTTCAATATGGCCAATGCTCGCTTAATTTCGCGTTGAATAATAACCCAGCCTATTCTATTAACTTTTTTGCCCAAATTATGATCGATTTCAAACGGATCTTCAATCGTAACGTTAAAATCTCGCCAATTCTTTTCTTCTTTTGTTATTGTATTAGGCGCGCGTACGCTTATTACGTTATTCTCGAAATCAAACGTTGATAAGAACTGGAAGAATTCAACTAATAACTCGCCTGTTCAAATGTTATTTCCTTTTCGGGAAAATATCGTCAATATAAAGCGTACCTATTGAACGCTTGTTTTCTTTGCTAGCGGTTTTAAAATGTGCGATTTGATTGTCAAAGTAACAGTCAGCGCCGTGAATGATAAAATTTTTCGCATCAGCTGGTCGTCTCGATTGCTGCAAGAAGGGCAGTACAGGTGGTGTAGTGTGTTGTAAGAAATAAACCACTAGTATCACCCATGCATAAGAACTGATGCAATCTAATGCCGAAATTAGCTGTTTGTAACAACAAGTCTTTCTATATCTTTTTTTTTTTGGTACCGTCATTCACGCTGTTGATTTTTCTATTTTTAGCCCATTGTTTGATGAAAATGCCTAATTGTTTAGCGCGAGGATTGATCATTGCGTAGTTTTTGAGCAGTTCTGTGTTTTTGATTTGAATGGCGTGATTAAAACTAAGGTCGCATTCGAAGTTGCTGCGCGGCTATTTAGACGAGATTTTATACGAATAGTGAATGACTTACGATACTTCATCTCTGAATTTAATAATAGGGACTCGGGCTTGACTGATAACGACCATTTTTTTGACTTGCGCTTGCGCTGTTAAATGACACGTGTCAACTAAAGTGTCAAGTTTCGTATCTGAAGCGCGTAACATACTTTTAAAAAACAGCTTTCGGACCTTTTGAATGAGATCTTGAATATCAACTGTGAACGACGGTGGATAAATCAGTGTCAGATCGAGGTCAGATCCGGCAGTGCCCATCGCGTTAAAACTAGATCCGAAGCCACTGAGAAAGAATTCAGTTCCTTCCTCAAAATATCTTTGCGCTCGTGTCTGTTTTCTCGGCTGTTCCGTTGCGTTACTATTATTGGGTGTGGTGGTCGCCTTGGTGTTAGCAACTGATTGGTTGGATCCTCTGTTATTAGCGTTCGCAGCCGCCTTCCGCTTGTTTATGGGCGCTGCTGTCATGGGATACAGTCGTTTTAATTCCCTATTTAGGAAGGTCTGGGAAACAAAAATTCAGATATGAGGACTAGAGTCAGCTCGTGTCTTACTTGCAGGCGTTTGACTATCTGTTTTTTAACGAGTTTTTCTTGGTCTGTAATTTTTAGCTTATTTACACATTCTTCTACCTGGATTTGGGCGGGGTGTCGTTAGATAGGTCAACTATTGCTAATAGAGCATTGCATACCTTTGTCGAAGTATATACATAATCAAGTTGTGTATTTAATTTTGTCGGCGTTGATTCTGCAATCACTTCCTTTACGATCGGGTGATCTAGTTGCAAAGATACAAGTTCTAGCGTCTGTTTTTTCTTTGATTCTTCCTCATCAACAACTTGATGCTTAACAAAGAATTTAAATATGGATTTGTGGCCCTTAAGGAATTCTTTAACAGGGACTTTGGTCTTCTTGCGTAGATTCTGACCGGTGTATTGGGCGTATAACTCCGCTAATTCTTGTGGCAATAGTGGTCCAAAATAAACCAATGCAATGAGTTCTTTTAGCAGCGGAAGATCTTTTTTGGTTCTCTCCTCTTGCGCTTCTGGCGTCAAATCCTGATCCACTGTTTCAAACTCTTGCATTTTATTTTCGTCTTCGTTAATAAATTCATCTCCAATATTTGCATTATTTTTTGAAATATTTTTATTGAGCTTCAGCTCCGTTGAGTTTAGCTTTTCCATATCCGATCTGGATCCAATTTTTTACTTCATTGAGATATCACCCTATCTTTACTCAAGCACCTAAAAAATTGTTTTGTTGTGTACTGTTGTATTGACAAAAGAACGAAAAAAATCGACCTAGAGGGAGTCCTATTTATTCGACGGAATAACATTTCTTAATGTACAATGGGTGCTCTCAAAGCAATCACAGAAGAAATCTCCGTACTGCAATGCACCGAGCTGATGACCCTTGTGACAGGTGTTAGCGCATGTTATGCAGACACCCAAGTTGTCTTGCAAATTGCACGTTAAGCATTGGACCCAGAACTGCGGCGAATAATTGCGTGCTGTGCGATGATATGTACAATTGTGTTTGATTAGCATTTCTTTCACGCCGGCAGTGGTGGGCATATGGTACCGCATCGGATCTTGACACACGAACGGGCTAGCACCAAAATTAGGTCGTACCACTGCTTTGCCACTCGAGGAGAACAAAAACCCGAGCACGGGAACAAAGGGTTTTAAAGGAATATTGCGGAACTGGAAGCCTATTGACACGGACAGTTAGTTAATAATACGGAATTAATATAGAGCACCGAACTACGCACCCAAACTCAATCCATTCACCGCGAAGAACAACTCTTTGCTGCGCATGTCCCAGCCACAGCCGATTGTAGCGCCCTTACCCAAGGGAGTGGAGCACATAATACCACTTGTAAAGTCTTCGTAATACACCCGACCATCGTCGCTGTGAATGCCAAACGAGCCGTGCTTCCAGCCAGGCAAGCCTTCGATTGGTTTGTCTGCAGGTGCCAGACCAATGGCGATCACGCCTGGTGCATCGAGGTCAATGATTTGCACTTCAAAATAATACACGTGTGGATAAGTGATGGGAATGGCAACGTTGCCTGACAGGGCGGTAAATTCTTTTGTAGGAGGTCGATTGAACATGAACGTCATTGGCCTCTTTGCAGTGATGATGTCATTCGCTATTGATATTTCTAACCTCGAGTTTGGCGGTGATTTGAAGTGGGTGGGGAGCATAACTGGTTGTTTGTCCATGGGGTGGTGGGGCAGCGAAGGCTTCAAGATTAAACTG